>WNGE01000633.1_pt1 | contig 45809 bp, 33 predicted proteins | sample 5400651 | NCBI WGS metagenome assembly WNGE01 (sample SAMN13153370, study PRJNA577476) | soil metagenome | isolation source: 60 cm soil or saprolite under grassland replicate 2 | place: USA:California | collected 2016-06-15 | reverse complement strand
GGCACTGAAGCGGCCAGGAATGTCGGTCCCCGCTGGCACAGTCACACCATCAGCGCGGCCCGTGGCCAGCGCCGATCGCGAGAAACCAAATCAAGCCCAGACACGACTGCAGGAGAGGCAGTATGAAGTCACCGTCCCGACGAACGGGCACAGCAGCACGCAGTCCTTCACGGAGGTCTTGCCGCCGTGGGCCTTGTGCTTGGTGTGGTGCACCTCGCAGGCGCCGGCGGGCTGGGTGCAGCCGCCGGCCCACTGGCAGTGCCGATCCCGCAGCAGCACCGCGTTGCGAATCCCGGCCGGGACCGTCTCGGCGTAGCCGATGTCCAGCGGCAGGCTCGGCCCGGCCAGGCGGACGCCGAGCTGGCGGCGGCGCAGGAAGCTGGCCAGGCCGCCGGGGCCGGCCAGCAGGTCCACGGCCTTGCCGATCACCGCCTGCTCGGCGGCGGCCCACGCCGCAGTGGTACCGGGCCGGGGGCCGCCGCTCTGACGGAGCTTGTCGAGTTCGACGCAGAGCCGGACCAGGTCCTCCAGCGCGTCGATGTTGATGTCGCCGGTGACGATGGGGGCCATCGCGGCGTCGCAGGCGATGGCCGCGGCGGCGTCGCCGTCCAGCCAGGCTCCGTCGGACGCGCCGGTTTCGGACGCTCTCGCGCGGTGCGCGGCCCACCGGGCCCGGACCCGCTCGGTCCACTGCTCCTGCAGCGCGGAGTCGCCATCGAGCAGCATCAGGTCGGCCAGGGAGATGTGCGCCCAGGCCTTGACCGGCTGCCCGGCCCGCTCGGGCAGCAGCCCGGCCGCGGTCAGCCGGCGCATCGCCTCGGCCAGCGCGTCGTGGTACCGCTGGCCCTTGGTCCGGTCGTCGTCTTTCCCGGCCTTAGCGCCCAGCGCGTCCAGCACCGCGGCCACCGCGGCGGCGCACTCGGCGGTCAGGTCGCCGCGCATGACCCCGGCGCCGCCGAGGGTGGTGGCCAGCTTCAGCTCGCGGTCGGCGAACTCCCGCCCCCGGTCCTGATCGGGCAGGTCGCCGCGGGCCCGGACGTACATCTCGGCGAACAAGGACGCCAGGTCCGCTAGGCCCAGCCCGCCCGCGGCGGCGGCCAAGAGATGCTCATCACCCGCGTCCCGGTACTCGCCGGGGAGCTTGTCGGTCCACAGGCAGATCGCCCGCGCCACCGATCCGGAGACCTGCCTGGCGGCCAGCGCGGCCAGCACCCGCGGATGCGTCGCGGTCCGCTTAGCCCAGGCCGAGTGCCCGACCGCGGCGCCGCGGGTGATCCCGGTGCGGTGGATCAGCCAGGACACCGCGCTGTAGTCCCCATCGCCGGCGGCCCCTTGGCCGGCGGTAAACGAGGCGAGGATCCAGGCCCGGGCCGCGGTCAGGGCCGCGTCGTTCTGCTCGAGTTCGCGCAGGCATTCGGCCTGGGTGGCGGCGGGGAGTTGGGCGGCGTCGGCGGCGGCCAGGTAGCCCAGCCCGGCGCGGACCATGTCCAGCGCCTCACGGGCATTTGCCGGGGCCGTACTCACCTGGGTCACCTCCTCCACCGGGACTGGTCGCCGCTGCGGGCGGTTCTGTTCGTCCCCGGATGGGGCAGGCTTCTAGGATCTGAATTCGATTCTACTATCCGGCTACGACATTTCTCGGGAGGACCACGCCGCCCCGCGAAATCGGTACGCATGATTGAAAAGAGGCTCATGGTGTTACGACACGTCTAAGGGCTGTGGCGTTCTACCGGGATCCATCCGCAGGGAACCGTGAACTCACGGGGATGCGAGCCGCGACGCGAAAGCTAATCCTTGGCACGGAACATCCCGACACTTTGACCGCTTGTAGTAACCTCGCCCGCTGGACGGGGAGGCGGCGGCTCCCGCCGCTCAGCGTGTCAGGATGAAATTCGCCGGGTCGCGCGGCGGGCGCGGCCTGGCCTGCTCGGCGGGGTGGCCGACGGCGATCGCGCCCATGGGCCGCCAGCCGTCCGGCAGGGCCATCACCCGGGCCGCGACGTCCTGGCAGAACAGCGTGCTCGAGATCCAGGCCGAACCGAGCCCGTCCACGGCCAGCGCGACCAGCAGGTTCTGCACCGCCGCGCCCATCGACACGGTGAACATGGCCTGCTCGGACCGGTTCCGCCGCTCGTCCGGGTAGTGGTGCGCCGCGTCGGTGACCAGGCACGGCACGATGATCAGCGGCGCGTTCCGCAGCACGTCCCCGCGGCGGAGCCTGCGCGCGATCTGCTCCGGCGTGAACCCGTCGCCGCGCAGGTCAGCGGTCCAGGCCTCGCGCATCGCGTCGAGCAGCGCCGTCCGGGCCGCCGCCGTCTCCAGCACGACGAACCGCCACGGCTCGCTGTGGTGCGGGGCGGGCGCGGTCAGCGCGGCGGCGATCGCGCGACGGACCGCCGCGCCCTCGACGGGTTCGGCGGTGAAGGCCCGGATGGTCCGGCGGGCCAGCGGCACGTCCGCCGCGCCGAACCGGAACATGTCCTCCTCGGCGGCCCTGATGATGGCCCGCGCGCCCGGGCCGTCCGGCTCGGTGACCAGGCCGGCCAGGCCGCGCACCAGCGCGACCGGCACCTGCCGGGCCTTGCCCTTGACCAGGTCGGCGGCTGAGGCTATCTCATCGGCCACCGCCGCGACGGTGACCTCCAGGATGTTGCCGAACGTGTCGGGTTCACCGCGATAGTCCCGCACCGGAGTCACCCCGGCGGCACCGATCGCGTTGTCCGTCTGCCCGGCCCGCCAGGGGCGGCCCATGGTGTCCGTGACCAGGACGCCGACGCTGCGGCCCGTGCGCTGGTGCAGCGCCTTGCGCAGCCGCCGCGCGGAATCGTCCGGGTCCTCGGGCAGCAGCACCACGGTCCCCGGGGCGGTGTTGGACTCGTCCACCCCGGCCGCGGCCAGCACCAGCCCGTGCCGGGTCTGCGCGATCGTGGTCGGGCCGCGCCTGGCCACCACCCGCACCGTCTCCGCCTCGATGGCCTGCTCCCGCGGGGCGGTGACCACCCGGCCCTCGGCCTTGCTCACGATCTTGGAGGTGACCACCAGGATGTCGCCGTCGCGCAGCTCAGGGATTGCCGCCGCGATCAGCGCCGCCAGGTCGGCGCCCGCGGTGATCTCCGGCAGCCCGGTGACCGGGAGCACCGTAACCGGCTCGGCACTCACGTCAGCTCCAGGGCCAGGTCGAGCGCTGCGCGGGCGATCGCCGTGGTGGCGGGCAGGTCGCGCATCAGCAGCGGCAGCGCGCGCACCTCGATCCCGGCCAGCGCCGGGTCGTCGCCGAGAATGTCCACTGTCGCCTTGTCCTGGTCGTCGACGAGCCAGCCGTCGATCAGCTCCGGCCCGTAGTGCGCGCCGACCGCCGCGGCCGAGGTGTCCACCCCGATCGCGGCCAGGCAGGCGTCGGCCATCCCGCGTACCGGCGAGCCGCCGATGATGGGTGAGACCCCGACCACGGCCTTGGCCGCGACCGCGGCCCTGATGCCGGGCACGGCCAGGATGGTGCCGATGCTGACCACCGGGTTGGACGGCGGGAACAGCACCACGTCGGCCGCCTCGATGGCGTCGAGCACGCCGGGCGCCGGACGGGCCCGCTCCGCGCCGGACGCGACGATCTGCGCCGCGGGGGTCGCGGCGTGCATGCGTACCCACCACTCCTGGAAGTGCACTACGCGATGCTCCCCGGCGCCCGCCAGAACTACATGGGTCTCGACCGGGTCGTCCGACATCGGCAGCAGCCGCACGCCGGGCTGCCACCGCCGGCAGAGCGCCGCGGTCACGGCGGACAGCGGCTGGCCGTCCGCCAGCAGCTGGCTGCGCCGGATGTGGGTGGCGAAGTCCTTGTCACCGAGCGTGAACCAGTCCGGGCTGGCCTCGTAGGCGGCGAGCTCGGCCCGGATGGTGAAAGTTTCCGCGTCCCGCCCCCAGCCCTGGTCCTCGTTGATGCCGCCGCCCAGGGTGTACATGACGGTGTCCAGGTCCGGGCAGACGCGCAGGCCGAACAGCGTGATGTCGTCGCCCGTGTTCCCGATGACGGTGATCTCGGCCTCGGGCGCGGCCCGGCGCAGGCCGCGAAGAAAGCGGGCGGCACCCACGCCACCCGCGAGCACGGTGATGCGCATAACTATAAAGTGTGGCAGGTTCCCTGGCCCGCTCCGGCCGGCCCCCGCCGCCCGCGTCGGCGGCTCCCCACGACAGTAACTACAGGTTACCTTTTATGTTACGCATCGGTTGACGGTGCGCAACCTTCTGGATTCGCTGAGTTATTTATCGCGCATCTCGGGACAACGAGGGGACCACTATCACCTTTTCCGCTTGACTTGAAGCAAGACACGCGGGTGTAATTTCATTGGTGTGATTCTCGTCTTCGCGGGGAGAGGCGAGACGGGGAACTCCGAGTTGGGGAGGGAGGATGCGCTATGACTGAGGTCATCGTCCCGCTGGCGCAGGTCTTCGTCAGTCCAGAGGACGAGGACGAGCTGGGCTGGCAGGATCAGGCGCTGTGCGCGCAGACAGATCCGGAGGCGTTCTTCCCGGAAAAGGGAGGATCGACCCGGGAGGCCAAGCGGGTGTGCCGCAGCTGCGAGGTCCGGGCCGAGTGCCTGGAGTACGCGCTGGAGCACGACGAGCGGTTCGGCATCTGGGGCGGCATGTCCGAGCGTGAGCGCCGCCGCCTGAAGCGCGAGGCCGTCTAGCCGGCCGCATACATCCCGCGTTCACCTCACTGGGTGAGTCCGGGCTGTGTATCTTTAGTCCTGCGTGAGCGCAGGGGGTAGCCGTTCGCGTAGTCCACGCGCTCTTGCCGGGCAGGTAGCCGTGCGAGGCGCCTCGCCCCGGCCACAGACAGGACCCTTGTCACAGAACGCAGCGTCCGAGAACACAGTGTCCCAGAGCACGGGGTCCCAGAGCGCAGTATCCCGTAGCACGGGGCACGTCCGTCACGTCGTCACCGCCGTAGTCGTCGCCCATAACGCAGCGCGGCTGCTGCCGGGACTCGTCAGCGCGGTACGTGAGCAGACCCACCCGGTGCAGCGCGTGATCGGAGTGGATACCGGCAGCCAGGACCGCAGCGGGGCGACCCTGACCGAACTGCTCGGCCAGGACGCGGTCTTCGGCATGGAGCCGGACACCGGGTACGGCGCCGCCGTCGCCCGTGCCCTGCAGCGCCCGGCGGCCCGCCCGGCGGGCGGCACAGCAGGCGGTACCGAGTGGATCTGGCTGCTGCACGACGACTGCGAGCCGGCCCCCGACGCCCTGGAGCAACTGCTCGCCGGGGCCGGCCGCAGCCGGTCGGCCGCGGTCCTCGGCCCGAAGCTCAGGGACCTGTCCGACCGGCGCGTGGTCCGCGAGGCGGGCATCACCGCCGACCGGGCCGGGCGGCGGCTCACCGGGGTCGAGCCGGGCGAGATCGACCAGGGCCAGCACGACGGGAACCGGGCCGTGCTCGCGGTCAGCTCGGCGGGCATGCTGGTCCGCCGCGACGTCTGGAACCAGCTCGGCGGCTTCGACGCCAACCTGCCGCTTTTCCGCGACGACATCGACTTCTGCTGGCGGGCGCACGCGGCCGGCTACGAGGTCCTGGTGGTCACCGACGCGGTGGTATACCACCGTGAGCTGTCCGCCCGGCAGATCCGCAATACGCCGGCCACCGGCGGTCATCCGCGCATGCTCGACCGGCGCAGCGCGCTGTACGTGTTCGCGGTCAACCTGCCGTTCTGGCCCATGCTCGGGACGCTGGCCGGCGGCGTGGCCGGCTCCCTGGTCCGCGCGGCCTGGTGCCTGCTCACCAAGCAGCAGCGCAAGGCCGCCGCCCAGCTCGGCGCGGTGGCCTGGCTGCTGCGGCATCCGCTGCTGCTGCGGCGCGAGCGCCGCCGCCGGGCCGCCGACCGCAAGCACGGCTACGCGGTGCTGCGCAGCCAGCTGCCGCGCGCCCGGACGCTGGGCCGGCTCGGCGAGTCGGCGATGGGAATGCTGTCCCGCGGGTCGGGCTACAACAGCGGCGGGCTGCACCACGCCATGGTGGACGAGCCAGGCGACGACCTGCCGCTGCCCGCGACCGACTCGGCCGTCCGCCGCGTGCTCACCAGCCCGGGTGTCCTGCTCTTCGTCGGCCTGGCCGTGGTCGCGCTGGTCGCGGAGCGGTCGCTGACCGGCTCGGTCCTGTCCGGTTCGGCCAACCTCGGCGGCGGGATGCTGGTGCCGGCCTACAGCGGGGCGGGCAGCCTGTGGCACGAGTACCTGGCCGGCTACCACGACACGGGCATCGGTTCGGCCGCCAGCACCCCGGCGTACGTCGCGGTGCTGGCCGTCTTGTCCACCCTGTTCGGCGGTAAGCCGTGGCTGGTCACCGACGTGCTGCTGCTCGGCTGCGTGCCGCTGGCCGGGATGACGGCGTTCCTCGCCACCCGGCGACTGACCTCCGTTCTGGCCGCGCGGATCTGGATCGCGGCCAGCTACGCGCTTCTCCCGGTGGCCACCGGCGCCGTGGCGGCCGGCCGGATCGGCACCGTGGTCGCGTTCGTGCTGCTCCCGCTGATCGGCGTCCTGGCCGGCCGGGTGCTGACCGGGAACGCCCGCACGGCCGCCAGGGCGGCCTGGGCGGCGGGCCTGCTGACCGCCGTCACCGCCGCCTTCGTGCCGCTGGCCTGGCCGGTGGTGGTGATCGCGGCGGTCGCGGCCACGGCGGCCTGGTCCTGGCTCGGCCCGCGCACGGTCCTCAACGCCTGGATCGTGGCCGTGGTGCCCGGCGTGCTCCTCATCCCGTGGACCTTCCGCCTGGTCACCAGCCCCTCCGCGTTCTTCGCCGAGGCGGGTCTGGTCCGGCCCGGGCTCGCCGCCGGTGCGCTGCGGCCCGGTTCGCTGCTGCTGCTCAGCCCGGGCGGGCCCGGGTTGCCGCCGCTTTGGGTCACCGCCGGCCTCGTGCTGCCCGCGTTCGCCGCGCTGCTCGCCCGCCGCCGCACCGTGCTGGTGTACGCCGGCTGGGGTGTCGCGCTGGGCGGCCTGATCCTGGCCCTGGCGGTGAGCCGGGCCACGGTCACGCCGCCGCAGGGCGGCGCCGCGGTCAGCGCCTGGCCCGGCCTGGCCATCGCGATCGCCGCGGCCGGCCTGCTGCTGGCGGCCACCCCGCTGATCGAGGCGATCGGCCGCGCCCTGGCCGGGAAATCAGGGAGCGGCCGCGCGGATCCGGACCGGTCCGGCCACCCGGCCTGGCGCTTCGCCGCCTCGGTGGCCGGCCTGGCCGCGGTGGCTTCGGCGCCGGCCCTGGCCGCCGGATACTGGCTGGCCGACGGGCTCGGCGGCCCGGTGACCGCGGCCGGGACGCCGATTATGCCCGCCTTCGTGGCGGCGGCGGCGACCGGCCCCGACCGGGCCAGGACCCTGGTGCTCCGGCAGGATGCCGGGACGCTCTCCTATGCCGTCTTGCGCGCCGCCGACCCGGTGCCCGGCGAACCCGAACTCGCCGAGACCGCGGCCTCGAGAAACGCCATGGAGAGCGTCGTGGCGTCGCTGCCCGCCGCGGGCAGCGGCGACGCAGGCGACACCGGGCGGGCGCTGAGCCAGTTCGGCATCGGGTACGTCCTGCTGGCCGACCCGGCCGACCAGCCGCTGGCTGGCCAGCTGAACGCGGCGGCCGGGCTGCAGCCGCTGACCAGGTCGTCCTCGTACGACCTGTGGCAGGTCTCCGGGACGGTGGCACGGGCGCGCGTGGTCACCCCGTCCGGTGCCGCGGTCGCCGTGCCTTCCGGCCCGGTCGGGGTCAACACGAGGCTCGCCCCGGGCACCGCGGGCACCCTGGTGCTGGCGGAGGCCACGGGCGGGTGGTCCGCGACCCTCGACGGCAAGCCGCTGACGCCGCTGGCGGCGCCGGTCGACGGCTGGGCGCAGGGCTTCACCCTGCCCGCGGGCGGCGGCCACCTGGTGATCGCGCGCCACGAGACGGCCAGGAACCTCACCCTCGGCGCCGAGGCCGCCGCCCTGTTCGTGGTCTTCGTGCTCGCCCTGCCCGGCTCCAGGTCCTCGGTCCCGGCGCCCGCCGCCCCCCGCGCCGCAGGTGCCCCAGAGCCCGCCGCCCCGGCCGAGGGCGCCCGGTCGGCCCGCCGCAAGCGGCGGCCGCAGCTCGCGCTGGCCGGCGTGACCGCGGGCCGTGGTGCTCGCGCCCAGGACGGCGACGGCACCGAGGCCGGCGACCCGGTGACCGGCGGGACGGCAACGGCCGACCCGTTCGGTACTCATGATGACCCCGGCTACAGCCCGGCTCACCCTCCGGCCCGCCACCTTCCGGCCCGCACGCCCGAGCCCGCGCTGGGCGTCGCGGCGTACCTGGACGACGAGGATCCCGCGCCCTGGTCCGGGCTCGGGCCGCAGATCCCGCAGACCCCGGCGCTCAGGGACCGGCCCGACCCGGCGCCCGCACCGCCCGCACCGCCCGCACCGCCGGCGTCGCCGCGGCGCGGGCGCGGCGCGCACGCAGCCCGGCACGGCAAGCCGTCGCGCCGCTCGCGGGGTGAGGGCTGATGCGCGCCGTCCACCTGGTGCCCGCCGGGGTGGTCCTGGTCGCGCTCGGCGCCATCGGCGGCGTGGCGCAGCTCGGCCACCCCGCGGCCGCGCAGCCCCCCGGAACACCGGGCCACGTGTCCTCCCCGGCCGCGATCCGGCAGGTGCCGGTCACCGCGGCCGCCCGCGCCTGCCCGCCCGCCCCGGGCGGCGCCGCGGCCCCGGTCGCGCTGCTCGCCGGGGGAGCCGCCGCCGGGGGAGCCGCCGCCGGGGGAGCCGCCGCCGGGGGAGCCGCGGCCGGGGGAACCGGGGGAGCCGCCGCAACCGGTAAGGGCCAGGTTGAGCTGACCGCGCTAGCGCCGGCCGGGGTGCCGGTCCACGCGGCCAGTCCGGTCCGGGCGCAGAGCCCCGGCGCGCTGTCCCTGCTGACGCTGCCCACGGCGAAGGCCACCGGCAAGCAGGCCACCACCCAAGCGGCGCAGGGCTGGTCGGTGGCTGGCGGCGGCGCCATGGCCCAGGGCCTTGAGGCCGAACTGACGCAGGACTCCGGCCTGGCCAGCGTCCGCTGCGCCGAACCAGGTTCGGACCTCTGGTTCGTCGGACCCGGGCAGCAGAACGGCGGGTCACAGGTCCAGGTCGACCTGATGAACGTCGACTCCACCGCCGCGAGCGTGGACGTCAGCGTCATCAACGACGGCGGTCAGGTCCAGGCGGGCGACAACAACGGGATCACCGTCCCGCCGCACCAGACCGTGACCGAATCCCTGTCCTCGGTGGCCCGCGGGTCCAGCGTGCTGGCCATCGAGGTGCACACCAGCATCGGCCGGGTCGCCGCCGACGTCTCCGCGGAATCCCACGGCGTCACCGGATGGCTGCCCGGCACGGCCGCGCCGTCCACGCGGCTGGTCATCCCGGGCGTGCCGCCGTCCGGCAGCACGGCCGGGCTGTTCCTGGCCGACCCGGGGCCCTCGACCGCCAAGGTGACGGTGACCGCGATCACCCCGCAGGGGCACATCAGCCCGTTCGGCTCGCAGTCGGTCGACCTGCCCGGTCAGTCCGCGTCCTACGTGGCCCTCTCGCCGCTCGGCGGCACCACGGCCGCGCTGCAGATCACCTCCAACGTGCCGGTCGCCGCCTCGGTGGTGGTACCCGGCAACAGCGGCCCGGGCGTGCTGACCGCCGCCACCGCGCCGATCAGCGAGCAGGCCGTCGTGGCGGGCAACACCAGCGGCGACGGCATGGCCGCTTCGGTCTTGCTGTCCGCCCCGGGCGCCGCGGCACTGGTCCGGCTGACCGAGATCGCTCCGGCCAGCAGCGGCGGCGCCAGCGTCACCGCCAGCCAGGTGGTGCCGGTCAAGGCCGGCCGCACGCTGGCCGCGCCGGTCACGGCCCCCAAGGGCGCCAAGCACGGCTCCCCGTTCGCCCTCGTGATCACGCCGTTGCACGGCTCCGGGCCGCTCTACGCCGCCCGGGTGGAGACCCAGGGCCGCAGCAGCGTGGTCTCGATCATCCCGGCTGCCAGCGCGCTGACCACGATCAGCCTGCCGCCGGTCCGCGACTCGTACGACGCGATCTCGCCGTACCCGAGCCCGCCCTAACCGAGCTCGCCCTAACCGAGCTCGCCGTAGCCGGGGTCGATGACCTCGGGATCCACCCCGAGGATCTCGGCGACCTCCTCGACCACCACGTCGAAGATCAGCTCGCTGAGCTCGTCCTCGTCTTCGGCCCGGGCCAGCAGCGGCCGCCGGAACAGCACGATGCGCGGTCCCGTGGCCGGGTGCCCGGGGTTGCTGGTGTCCGGCGTGCCGCGGACGATGCGGGCCAGCGGCACCGGTTCGTCCTCGCCGATCGTGTCGGCGTCGGGGACCTCCTGGACCGCGAACTCCACGTCGGAGAGTTCGGTCTCCCAGCGCGGCTCGAGCCTGGCCACCGCCTCGAGTACCAGGTCGTCGAACTGCTGGGCCCGGCTCCGGTAGAGCGGGACGCCGGGCGGCACCAGCCGGCCGCGCAGCCCGCGCCCGTGCCGGTCGCGGCGCCGTGGCCGGACCCCCGATGAGCTGCCGGAACCCGGCCCGGAACCCGGCCCGGAGCCCGGACCGGGCCCGGACCCGGAGCCTGGCCTGGAACCGCCGTCACCGCTTTGCACAGTCACCGAGCGTATCCGATCGCGACGCGCGCCCGATACCGGGCGGTTGACCAGGGGCCTGCGGCCCGGGCCTGCGGCCCGGGGCTCCGACCCGGGCAAGCCGCGCAAAGCACGACACGACCGCGGCGCGAGGCGCGGGTGGTGGCTTTACCGCTCGCGGACAGATACCGTCACGGGTGTATCCGACGCCGTCCCGGGTGCCGGGCATGGCCCCTGAAGTGTCCTCTGGGTGATGTGAGCGAGGTGGGCTGGTGGGTTCTCGTTGCTGCTCACGCACCGCATGCAAGCATCCGCCGGTCTACACCCTCACCTACGTCTACCGTGACTCCACCGCAGTCCTCGGCCCGCTGGCCGCCTACGTGGAGCCGCACAGCTATGACCTGTGCGAGAAGCACGCCGCCCGGCTCGTCGCGCCGCGCGGCTGGGACGTGGTGCGGCTGCCGGTGGAGACGGTTCAGGACCGCGCCGATGACCTGGAGGCGCTCGCCAACGCGGTGATGGAGACGCAGCCGCGGGCCAGGGTTGACAAGGAGCCCGTCGGCCAGGGTGTCGAGATCAGCCGCCGGGGCCACCTGCGGGTGCTGCGCTCAGGGCCGCCCGAGGACCGATAGGCTCGGCAGTGCCGCCCAGACCAGGACGGCCAGGTCGAGTCACGGGAGGGCAGGTCCCGCATTGGGTGATCTTGCGAGCATCGTCAAGGCGTACGACATCAGGGGGGTCGTACCCGACCAGCTCGACGAGGGCGTGGCGGAGGCGGTCGGCGCGGCGTTCGCGCGGGTGACCGGCGCCGGGACGATCGTGACCATGCACGACATGCGCACCTCCTCGGGACCGCTGGCGGAGGCGTTCGGCCGCGGCGCGGCGGCCCAGGGCGCCGACGTGCTGGCCGGCGGCCTGGCCTCGACCGACATGCTCTACTACGCCAGCGGTGACCTCGATATCCCCGGCGCGATGATCACCGCCAGCCACAACCCGTCCCGGTACAACGGCATCAAGCTGTGCCGGGCCGGGGCCAGGCCGGTCGGCATCCAGACCGGGCTGGCGGAGATCAAGGATTTGGCCGAACGGGCCTTGGACCCCGCCCCGGTACCCGGCACCGTCACCCGGCGGGACCTGCTCTCCGGCTACGCGGAGCACCTGCGCAAGCTCGTCGACATCTCCTCGATCAGGCCGCTCACGGTGGCGGTAGACGCCGGCAACGGGATGGCGGGCCACACCGTGCCCAAGGTCTTCGACGGGCTGCCGGTCACGCTGATCCCGCTCTACTTCGACCTCGACGGCACGTTCCCGAACCACGAGGCCAACCCCATCGACCCGGAGAACCTGCGCGACCTGCAGCGCGCGGTGACCGAGCACCACGCCGACATCGGGCTCGCCTTCGACGGGGACGCCGACCGTTGCTTCGTGGTGGACGAGCGCGGCGAGCCGGTCTCGCCCTCGGTGATCACCACGCTGATCGCCACCAGGGAGCTGGCCCGCGAGCCGGGTGCCACGATCATCCACAACCTGATCACCTCGCGCGCCGTGCCGGAGATCGTCACGGCGAACGGCGGCGTCCCGGTGCGCACCCGGGTCGGTCACTCCTTCATCAAGGCCAAGATGGCGGAGTGCGGAGCGGTGTTCGGCGGCGAGCATTCGGGGCACTTCTACTTCAGGGACTTCTGGTTCGCCGACTCGGGTATGCTCGCCGCGCTGCACACGCTGGCCGCCCTGGGCGAGCAGCCGCTGCCGCTGTCGCAGCTGCTCGCCTCCTGCGCCAGGTACGTCGCCAGCGGGGAGATCAACTCCGAGGTGGCGGACCAGGCCGCCTCGACCGAGCAGGTCAGGCGGGCATTCGCTGGCCGGCCCGGGGTCAGCACCGATGAGCTCGACGGGCTCACCGTCAGCACCGCCACCTGGTGGTTCAACCTGCGGCCGTCCAACACCGAGCCGCTGCTCCGGCTCAACGTCGAGGCGGACACCGAGGCCACCATGGTGTCGCTGCGGGACGAGGTGCTCGGCGTGGTCAGGGGTTAACACCGACCCTTCTTGATAGGGAGAATTCATGCAGATCGACGGCTGGCTGCTCGACATCCTGGCCTGCCCCGAATGCCACGCGCCGCTGCGGGTGGACGAGGAGGCCAGCGAGCTGGTTTGCACCAGCGCCACCTGCGGCCTGGCCTACCCGGTTCGCGACGACATCCCGGTGCTCCTGGTCGAGGAGGCCAGGCGCCCGGGCCAGCCCGCGGGCTCATGAGCGACGACCTGGACGGCTGGGGCGGGGCCGAGTTCGTCCTGGCCGCGGACCGGCTCGACACGCCCGACGTGATCGAGGCGGCCGATCCCGGTGACATGCTGCGCCAGGTAGCCTCGGCGGCGGCGCAGGTGCGCACCGCGCTGCGATCGTGCGCGGAAACCGACCTGTCGGCCTTTGCCGCGGACGGCAGGCCGCGCGCCATCGTGGTGGCGGGCATGGGCGGCTCGGGCCTGGCCGGGGAGATGCTCAACGCCATGGCCGGGCTCAGCAGCCCGGTCCAGGTGGTCGTCTCCCAGGCCGAGCGGCTGCCGGGCTGGGTCGGCGCGGCCGACGCCGTGGTCGCGGTGTCCTGCTCGGGCAGCACCCCGGAGACCCTGGCCATCGCGACCGAGGCGGCCCGGCGCGGCTGCCGGCTGGCCGGCGTCGGCGCGGACGGATCCCCGCTGCACCGGATCGCCGAACAGGCCCGCGCCCCGTTCATCCCCGTCGTCCCTCCCGGTCGGCCTCGGGGGGGCCCGGGCCCGTCGCCGCAGGCGACAAGGCCAGCAGGGTCGTCCCCCCCGGAGGCAGCAGTGCTGCAGCGGTCGATGCTGTGGGCGGTGGCCGTCCCGCTGCTGGTGATCGCCGAGCGGATCGGCGTGGCCCGGATCGGCACCGACGTCTACGAGCTGGCCGCGACCCGGCTCGAGGAGATCTCGCACCAGTGCCGCCCGGCCAGCGATTCGTTCGTCAACCCGGGCAAGTCGCTGGCCCTGGACCTGGTCGGCGAGCTGCCCATGGTCTGGGGTACCTCGCCGCTGAGCGGGGTCGCGGCGCGGCGGTTCGCCAGCCAGCTGCAGGAGAACGCCAAGTACCCGGCGATCTACGGGATGCTGCCCGAGGCGGCGCACAGCCAGGTCGCCGCGTTCGACGGGCCCTTCGCCCCGCGCTCGTCCCGGCTGTCCGCGCAGGAGCCAGGAGCCGGCCCGGACGACATGTCCGAGCTGCCCGGCTGGGACCTGGACTACGAGGAGGACGAAGCCGCCAACGGCTTCACCGCGCTGCGCCTGATCCTGATCGCCGACCCCGACGAGGACCCGCGGGTCGCCTCGCAGCGGGCGGCGGTCACCGAGCTGGCCGGGCAGCGCGGGGTGGGCATCTCCGAACTGGCCATGGACGGTGAGCATCCGCTGGTGCGGCTGGCCGGAGTCATCCAGCTGGCCGACTACGCCAGCGTCTACCTGGCCATCGCGTCCGGGATCGACCCCGGCCAGACCGTGGCGATCCGGGATCTGCGGACCCGGATCGAGTGACGCGGATGCAGGTCAACTGGCGCGAGATGCGGGCCGTGCTGGCGGCACTCGCCGCCAACCTCGGCATCGCGATAGTCAAGTTCATCGCCTTCCTGGTGAGCGGGTCAACGTCCCTGCTGGCCGAGTCGGTGCACTCGGTCGCCGACACCGGCAACCAACTCCTGCTCATCGTCGGCCGGGGGCGGTCCGACCGGCCGGCGTCCGAGGAGCACCCGTTCGGCTTCGGCCGCGAGCGGTACTTCTACGGGTTCGTGGTGGCGGTCATGCTGTTCACCGTCGGCGCGGCCTTCTCCATCTACGAAGGCGTGCACAAGATCCTCAACCCGGAGCCGATCCACGATTCGCTGATCGCCTTCATCGTGCTGGCCGTGTCCGCGGTGCTGGAGGGTTTCTCGCTGCGCACCGCCATCCACGAGGCGAACCTCGTACGCGGCGACCGCAGCTGGGGCACCTTCATCCGGCGCACCAAGACGCCGGAGCTGCCCGTGGTCCTGCTCGAGGACACCGCGGCCCTGATCGGGCTGGGGCTCGCCTTCATCGGGGTGGGCCTGGCCGTGCTGACCGGCGACGGCCGGTGGGACGGCGTAGGCTCGCTGGCCATCGGCCTGCTGCTCGGGCTGGCCGCCGCCATCTTGGCCATTGAGACGAAGAGCCTGCTGATCGGCGAGTCGGCCAGCACCGACGTGCAGCGGCGGATCGTCGCCGCGCTCGAGGACGGTCCGGAGATCGCCCGTGTCATCCACATGCGGACCGTGCACATAGGCCCGGACTCCGTGCTGGTCGCAGCCAAGGTCGCGGTCCGGGAGAGCGACTCCGCCGCGCAGATCAGCGCAGGCATCGACACCGCCGAACGCCGCGTCCGCACCGCCGTCCCCATCGCCAAGACCATCTACCTGGAGCCGGACATCTACCGCCCGACCGAGGCCGACCAGAGCGACCCGGCCATCAGCTCCGTCCAGCGCAGCCACGCGCCCGTCCCCCCCTCCGCTGACGGCCCCCCAAACCCCGCCACCCCCGAAAACCCCGCCCCCCAGCCCTCTCCTTCGGAGTGAGCGTCAGGCAGCGAGTCCCAGAAACCCGGACTCAGGTCCCACCGGCACCATCAGCCTCACGCTCCGGGTGCGCCGGGCGCGTCGGAACGCCATGAAACCCCGGATCCAGTGCGTTCTAACGCACTGGAATCCCGGATCCATGGAGTTCGGCAGGCCTCCGCCGCCGCCTAATCCGCCGTCAGCCCGCCCGCTTCGCCCTGCGCGGAACCACGGCAATGTGACTCTGTAGTGGTTCTGACCACGGCGATGTGACATCGCCGTGGTTGGCGCGGGCGCCTGGCCGGGACGGGAGGTGTGGATGGTGTCAGAGAGGATGCTGGGGCCGCGCCCGCTGCCTCAGCCACGCGTCCGCGGCCCAAGCGGCGCGTCCGCGGCCCAAGCGGCGCGGCCGCCGGCTCAGCCGCGGGACAGCAGGCGGAGGGCGCGCTCCTTCTCGAAGTCCAGGGCGCGGCTCGGGGTGGCGGGGATGCGGCCGAGGCGGCGGCCGAGATCCGCGACCGCGGCGCGGACCGACGGCTCGGCCAGCACCCGCAGGGCGAACGCCAGCGACGCCGGGCTGATGTCGTAACGGCGCTCGAGCTCCAGCGCGGCGGCGACCGCCTCGAGGTCCGCCTCACTAAACTGCCGGTGCGCCGGGCCGTGCGACCGTCCCCGCGCCGGCCAGGGCAGCGGATCGCGGACGTGGGGCAGGAGGCCGAGATCCTCGCGGTAGCGGAGCATGCGAGCCGACGTGCCGAGCCGCCGGGCGGCCTCCGAGATGCGCATAACCGCGATCTTAACAATTTCCCGTCAAGAAGACCCGGGAAAAAGTGCGACGGCGCCCCCGGTCCCGTAGCGTGGAGGCGACACGAACACGAGCCACCCAGACCGTTCGGCCAAGAACACAGCCGAAAGCCCAGAAATCAAAGGGGAACACGCATGTCCGCGGATCAGCTTCCGTACCAGGTTGCCGACCTTTCGCTTGCTGCCTTCGGGCGCAAGGAGATCCAGCTGGCCGAGCACGAGATGCCCGGGCTGATGGCGGTGCGCGCGGAGTACGCGCCCGGCCAGCCGCTGCGCGGCGCCAGGATCACCGGCTCCCTGCACATGACGATCCAGACGGCGGTGCTGATCGAGACGCTGACCGCGCTGGGCGCGCAGGTCCGCTGGGCCAGCTGCAACATCTTCTCCACCCAGGACCACGCCGCGGCCGCGGTCGCGGTCGGCCCGGACGGCACCCCGGACGACCCGAAGGGCATCCCGGTCTTCGCCTGGAAGGGCGAGACCCTCGAGGAGTACTGGCGGTGCGCCGAGCTGGCGCTGACCTGGCCCGAGGGCGACGGCCCGAACATGATCCTGGACGACGGCGGGGACGCCACCTTGTTCGTGCACAAGGGCGCCGAGTACGAGCAGGCCGGCGGCGTGCCGTCGCCAGCAGAAGATGACCCCGAGGAATGGGTGATCATCCTGGACCGGCTGCGCAACTCCCTCGCCGACCACCCGGGCAAGTGGACCAGGGCGGCGCAGAGCATCAAGGGGGTGACCGAGGAGACCACCACCGGGGTGCACCGGCTGCATGAGATGGCGAGGGCCGGCGCGCTGCTGTTCCCGGCGATCAACGTCAACGACTCGGTGACCAAGTCCAAGTTCGACAACAAGTACGGCTGCCGCCACTCGCTCATCGACGGCATCAAGCGCGGCACGGACGTGCTGATCGGCGGCAAGGTCGCGGTCGTGTGCGGGTACGGCGACGTGGGCAAGGGCTGCGCGGAGAGCCTGCGCGGCCAGGGCGCCCGGGTGATCGTCACCGAGATCGACCCGATCTGCGCGCTGCAGGCGGCCATGGACGGCTACCAGGTGACGACGCTGGAGGACGTGATAAGCACCGCGGACATCTTCGTCACCGCCACCGGCAACCGCGACGTGATCACCGCCGACCACATGAGCCGGATGAAGCACCAGGCGATCGTGGGCAACATCGGCCACTTCGACAACGAGATCGACATGGCCGGCCTGGCCCGGCTCCCCGGCGCGCGCCGGACCGTGATCAAGCCGCAGGTCGACGAGTGGACCTTCGCCGACGGGCACGGCGTCATCGTGCTGTCCGAGGGCCGGCTGCTGAACCTGGGCAACGCCACCGGGCACCCGAGCTTCGTGATGTCCAACAGCTTCACCAACCAGGTCATCGCCCAGGTCGAGCTGTTCACCAAGCCCGGCCAGTACCCGGTCGGCGTGCACACGCTGCCCAAGCACCTGGACGAGAAGGTGGCCCGGCTGCACCTGGCCGCGCTCGGCGTCAAGCTCAGCGAGCTGACCAAGGAGCAGGCCGACTACATCGGCGTGCCGGTGGACGGCCCGTACAAGCCGGAGACCTACCGTTACTGACATCGCCGACGCGGGGCTCGCCACCGAGGGAGACGCCCGCATCCGTTACGCCGAACGGGCCATGCCCCTGCTGACCGCTCTCCACCAGCGGTTCGCGAAGGACCGGCCCTTCGACGGGCTCGCCGTCGCCGCCTGCCTGCACATCACCGCCGAGACCGCCATGCTGGTCCGGCTGCTGCAGGCGGGCGGCGCGGCCGTCTCGCTGGCGGCGTCCAACCCGCTGTCCACCCAGGATGACATCGCTGCCGCCCTCGCCGTCAACCACGGCATCGCGGTCTTCGCCCGCGCCGGGGTCGACCGCAAGGGCTACTACCGCCACATCGAGGCAGCCCTGCATAACATCGCGCCAGACCTGGTCATCGACGACGGCGGCGACCTGGTCAACACGCTGCACACCACGGCCGCGGCCCTGCTCCCGAACGTCAAGGGTGGCTGCGAGTCCACCGCCACGGGCGTGATCAGGCTGCGCCGGATGGCCGCCGAAGGCGCGCTCGCCTTCCCGGTGATCGCGGCCAACGACACCGCGGTCAAGCGCATGGTCGACAACACCTGCGGGACCGGGCAGTCGGCCATCGACGGCATCCTGCGCGCCACCAACACCCTGCTGGCGGGCAAGACCGTGGTGGTGGCCGGGTTCGGGGCCAGCGGCCGCGGGGTGGCCGAGTACGCCCGCGGCTTCGGCGCGCATGTGATCGTCACCGAGATCGACCCGGTCCGGGCGCTGGACGCGTCGCTGCGCGGGTTCCGGGTGCTGCCGATGGGCCAAGCCGCGCCATTGGGCGAGGTGTTCGTCACCGTGACGGGTTCGGTCGACGTGATCAACGCGGACCACCTCGCGGTGATGCGCGACGGCGCCATCTTGGCCAACGCCGGCCACTTCGACGTGGAGATCGACGTGCGCGCGCTGACCAACCTCGCCGCCGCGGTGCATCCCGACGTGCGGCCGCACGTGGACGCCTACGAGCTCGCCGACGGCCGGACCCTGCTGCTGCTGGCCGAGGGGCGGGTGGTGAACCTGGTCGCGGCCGAGGGGCATCCGCCCGAGGTGATGGATCTGGCCTTCGGCATCGAGGCGCTCGCCCTGGCCTGGCTGGCCGGGAACACAGAAAAGCTCCCGGCCGGGGTGCACGAGGTGCCGGCCGACATCGACGCCGAGGCCGCGAACCTGGTGCTCACCGCCACCGGCACGTCGATCGACACGCTCACCCCGGCGCAGCTGGCCTACCGGGAATCTTGGCGGATCGGCTCCTGACCGGCCGCTACGCCCGGCCGCTACGCCCGGCCGCTACGCCCGGCCGCTACGCCCGGCTGCCGACCTGCGCGGGCACCGTGACCGGCGCGACCGCCTCCGGGCCGGCCGCGGTCGGCGGACCGGTCAGCACCATCCACCCGACCAGCCCGATCGGGTAGACGAAGTATCCCCACCGGCTGGCCGGGGCCAAGGTGAACATCACCGCGAGCCCGAGCGCGAGCCGCCAGGCCGCGGCGCGCCCGTCGGCCGGCGGCCGGACGATGAGCGAGGTCGCGAAGCCGAGCCCGGCCGCGATCAGCAGCGCGACCGCCGCCCAGTGCCCCGCCATCCCGGTTGTAGCCAGCAGGTGCCCCGGCAGCGGGCTGGCGGCGGGCGTCTTGTGCGCGCTCAGGCCGAGCGGGAACAGCACCGTGTTCTGCAAGAACGCGTACGGGTCGAGTAGCGCGGCCGGCGCCAGCGCGGCGGCCAGCAGGCCGGCCGCGACGATGACGACCCCGATGAAGCGCCAGACGGCCTGGGCGCCGTGCCGGACGGCCATCGCCGCGGCGAACACCGGGACCGCGGGCCAGGCGGTCGCCTTCATCGCGCACGCGACCCCGAGGGCCACCGCCGCCCGGAGCAGCCCCGAGGGGCGGGCGATCAGCGCCAGCGTGAGGAACAGCAAGGCGATGACCGGCGGGTCAGTGATGCCGACCGCCAGCGGGAACGCGATCACCGGCGAGGCGGCGAAGAAGACGGTCGACAGCGTGGTGTTGCGCCGGCACTCCTCGCAGCGCCGGTGCGGCGCGGCGACGGTGAACGCGGCCCAGATCAGCGCGATCGACACCGCGGTGAGCCACAGCCGGGGGTCGGCGAACAGGCCGGAGGCGCCCAGCGCCCGCGGCAGGCCGAACACCGCCATGACCGGCAGGTACGGGTTGTAGGACAGCCAGGTGTCCAGCGACCCGGCCGGCAGGTACGGGGTGCCGTGCTGCAGCAGCAGCACCGCCGACCTCGAGATGACCTGCACCTCGGGTGTCGGCGCCACCCTGGTGACGAGCCAGGTCACCGGCGCGGCCAGCGCCCCGGCCAGGGAAACCAGCATCGGCCAGATGACCGGTACGTTCTTGTGCCTGGTCAGCCACATGATGAGCGTGGTCAGCCCGTAGCCGGCCGCCGCCCAGATGGCCCAGGCGCGATCCGCTTGGCCGGTGTCAACCGCCAGCGCGGTGGCGTAGATGGTGAATGCCCCGTTAGCCGCGAGGAGCCGATTCCGGCTCAGCCAGCGCTGGTGGACCAGTCCCGGCCGTTTGCTGTTTATCTGCGTAGGTTCCTTGTCCGCCTCTACCTGCGTGCGTGCCACTGTGCCGGTACCCGCCCGTCCACGTGTTATTCCCCTGTGATGTGTCCAGCAGCGGTCATCAAGACCGGTAGAACTGCCCCCGAAAGCAGGTAAATCAGCCTATCACCAGGAGAAACTGAGCTGCTGTTCAGGTTCGCGCCGCTACGGCAGCTTCCAGTCGAGCGGCTCGCCGCCTAGCTCTTCAAGAAGATGATTAGCTCGGCTGAACGGACGGGAACCGAAGAATCCGTTATGGGCCGAATTCGGGCTCGGATGCGCCGACTCGATACACGGAACGTCGCCAAGCAGGGGCACGAGCGTGCGCGCGTCGCGGCCCCACAAGATGGCCACCAGGGGTTCCCCTTCCCGGGCGGCCAGGGCCCTGATGGCCTGCTCGGTCACCTGCTCCCAGCCCTTGCCCCGGTGCGAGGCCGGCTGGCGCGGCTGGACGGTCAGCACCCGGTTGAGCAGCAGCACGCCGCGCTCGGCCCACGGGGTCAGGTCCCCGTTCGACGGCCGCGGGAAGCCGAGGTCGGCGGAGTACTCGGTGAAGATGTTGAGCAGGCTCGGCGGCAGTCGCCGCACCTCGGGCGCGACCGAGAAGCTCAGCCCGACCGGATGGCCGGGCGTGGGATACGGATCCTGGCCGACGATGAGCACGCGCACGCCGTCGAACGGCTGCTTGAAGGCCCGCAGCACGTTGTCCCCGGCCGGCAGGTACCGGCGCCCGGCCGCGACCTCCGCCCGCAGGAACTCGCCCATCGCGGCGATCTGGTCCGCGACCGGCTCCAATGCGTCGACCCAGCCTGCGTCGATGATGTTGCGCAACGGCTCCGCCATAGACAGCACTGTATCGGCGGTCACCGACAAACAAGGTACCGAACGGTCCGGGTGTCACGCTGTGCTGTCTCCCGGGGGGCGACCCCCCGGGGACCCCCCGGCATGGGGGACTACCCGTCCCCCATACCCCCTGGCCCCATACCCCCTGGGCCCCCCGAGGGGCTCCGGGCGTGCGAATTGCGTTTGATTTACCCGTCTGCCGGAAAAGCTATCCCTGAACCGGTGTCGCGTACCTGGTAAATGGGGGTAGCCTGCGTCCACGCAGAGTCAACTACATGGAACGATGGGGCCCATGAAGGGACGTGTACTTGTCGTCGATGACGACGCCGCCCTCGCCGAGATGCTCGGGATCGTGCTTCGCGGTGAAGGTTTCGAGCCGACTTTCGTCTCTGATGGCGACAAGGCGGTCGAGGTTTTCCGTGAATCACGGCCCGATCTGGTCCTCCTCGACCTGATGCTGCCGGGCTCCGACGGGATCGACGTGTGCCGTCAGATCCGCGCCGAGTCGGGGGTGCCGATCGTGATGCTGACCGCGAAGACCGACACCGTGGACGTGGTCCTCGGGCTCGAGTCCGGTGCCGACGACTACATCGTCAAGCCGTTCAAGTCCAAGGAACTGGTGGCCAGGGTCCGCGCCCGGCTGCGCCGGACCGACGAGCCCGCGCCGGAGATGCTGCAGATCGGCGACATCGTCATCGACGTGGCCGGCCATTCGGTCAAGCGCGACGGGGAGACGCTCAACCTCACCCCGCTCGAGTTCGACTTGCTGGTCGCGCTGGCCCGCAAGCCGAGGCAGGTCTTCACCCGCGAGGTCCTGCTCGAGCAGGTCTGGGGCTACCGGCACGCCGCGGACACCAGGCTGGTCAACGTGCACGTGCAGCGGTTGCGCGCGAAGATCGAGAAGGACCCCGAGCACCCCGAGATCGTCGTGACGGTCCGCGGTGTCGGCTACAAGGCAGGCCCTGGCTGAGTCCAGGTTGCTGAAGGTGACGGCGGCGCGCGCGGGCAAGCAGCGGAACTGGGTCACTGCCTTCCGCCGGTCCACCGTCGGCCGGGCCATCGTCCGGCGACTGCCCGTCCCGGCCAAGCGCTGGCTGCGGGTCGGCCGCCGCTGGCAGCGCAGCGCCGTCGCCCAGCTCAGGCTGCGCTGGCACCGGTCGCTGCAACTGCGGGTGGTCTCCACCACGCTGGTCCTGTCCGTCCTGGTCATCGCGGTACTCGGTTTCTTCCTGATTCAGTCGGTGGCGGCCGGCCTGCTCAGCAACGCGGAGAATTCGGCGGATGCCCTGGTCAGGAACGGCCGGACGAGCGCGATCGGGCAGTCGAGCGTGAACGTGCTCGAGCCGTCCTCGCCCACGGACACGGGCACCGTCGTGGACGTGGCCACCACCACAGCCCGGGCGCTGCAGCAGCCGAGCGGGACCACCGGCAGCTACCTGGTCTTCATCCAGCTGACCAAGATCAGCCCCGCCATCGTCCACTGGGTCGGCCAGAGCAACGTCAACATCACCGCGACGATCCCGCCGACGCTGATCGCCAAGGTGAAGGGCGGGCAGAAGAGCGAGGAGTTCGTCAACAAGAACACCGTCCCGCCGGCCTACGAGCCGACCACGCTGGTCTACAACTCGGGCGTCTCGGTGCCCGCCCTGGCCGTCGGCGTCCCGCTCGGCGGTTTCTACCAGCTGTACTACGTGTTCCCGTTCACCCAGCAGCAGGCCACCCTGCTGCTGGTGCAGCGCGTCCTGGTCGGCGTGGCCCTGGCCGTCATCGTGCTGCTGGCCGCGATCGCCTCGCTGGTGACCCGGTGGGTGGTGCTGCCGGTCCGGCACGCCGCCGCGGCCGCCCAGCGCGTGTCGGCCGGGCACCTGGGTGAGCGGATGCAGGTGCACGGCGTGGACGACCTCGCGGCGCTGGCGACCTCCTTCAACGAGATGGCGGCCAGCCTGCAGGGCAAGCTCCGTGAGCTGGAGGATCTGTCCAACGTGCAGCGGCAGTTCGTCTCGGACGTGTCGCACGAGCTCAGGACGCCGCTGTCCACCATCAAGATGGCCGCCGACCTGCTCTTCGAGGCCCGGGCGGAACTCGACGCGGCGGCCGGCCGGTCGGTGGAGCTGCTGCAGAGCCAGCTGGACCGGTTCGAGTCGCTGCTGATCGACTTGCTCGAGATCAGCAGGTTCGACGCGGGCGCGGCCACCCTGGACGCCGAGCTCGTGGACGTGTGCGACCTGGTGCGGCGTTCGGCCGACGACGCGCAGCAGCTGGCCGAGCGGCGCGGCAGCCGGATCGAGTTCCGGCTGCCGGCGACCGGCTGCTTCGCCGAGGCCGACCGCCGCCGGGTCGAGCGCATCCTGCGCAACATCCTGGTGAACGCGGTCGAGCACGGCGAGGGCAAGGAAGTGGTGGTCACCACGGCCATGGACAGCGACGCGGTCGCCGTCTCGGTGCGGGACTACGGGGTTGGGCTGCGGCCCGGCGAGGAGCAGAAGGTCTTCGACCGGTTCTGGCGGGCCGACCCGGCCCGCGCCCGCACCACCGGCGGCTCCGGCCTGGGCCTGGCCATCTCGCTCGAGGACGCGCGCCTGCACGGCGGCTGGCTGCAGGCCTGGGGTGAGCGGGGCAAGGGCTCGGTGTTCCGGCTGACCCTGCCGCGGGTCGCCGGGCAGGAACTGGCCGGCTCGCCGCTGCCGCTCGAGCCGGACGAGGCCGGGGTCGCCGCCACCGACCTGGGCCCGGGCGCCCGTCCGGCGACCGAGATCACCCGGGTGACCTCGCATGGCTAGCGCAGGCTCGCGGCGCTGGCTGACCCCGTGCTGGCTGACCCCGTGCTGGCTGACCCCGCGCTGGCTGACACGGCGCTGGCTAACCCGGGCCTGGCGGATGGGCGTGCTGGCCGCCGCGGCCGCCTCCCTGGCGGGCTGCGTGGGCATGCCGAACAGCGGATCGCCGGGCACGTTCAGCGCGACCCCGCGGAACACCTCGCAGGACTCCGACTTCATCGGTGCGGTCCCGGCCGGACCGCAGTCCGGCTGGATGCCGTCCGACATCGTGACCGGATACCTGAACGCGACCGTCAGCTATCCGGCCTACTCGGCGATCGCCGAGGAGTACCTGACCAGCCCGCGCAGCAAGAACTGGGCGCCGAACTGGTCGGTCACCGTGGTCGATCAGGTCATCGTGTCCCCCGAGGCCACCTACAGCGCCGACGGGAAAACGGCCACGGTCGACGTCTCGGGCGCGGTCCAGGCGTCGTTCAACGGGACCGGCCAGTACGTCGGGGCGCAGCAGCAGGGCGGCCACGGCACGCAGACCGAAGAGCACTTCACCCTGGTGAAGCAGGGCAAACAGTGGCGGATTGCCAGCCCGCCGAAGAACCGGATGCTCACCGAGCCCGACTTCGCCCAGGTCTACAAGCCGCAGGACCTGTACTTCTTCGACTCGATCGGGCAGGTGCTGGTGCCCGACGCGGTCTTCGTGCCGACCGGGACGTCGTCCACGTCCCTGGCGACGAACCTGGTCACGGCGCTGCTGGCCAACCCGCAGCCGGTATGGCTGCAGAGCCAGGGCAACCCCACCCCGCCGGCCATCACCGCGTTCCCTCCGCATTCCAGCGCCAAGGACATCAACGTCACCGTCGACGGGACCACCGCGACGGTCAACCTCACCGGGGTGGCGGCGAGCGCGAATGCGGTGGCCCGCCACCAGATGGCCGCGCAGCTGGTGTGGACCCTGACCGGCTCGCCGGGTAGCCCGCCGGGCATCCAGGCGGTCCAGCTCGAGTTCAACGGCAAGCCGTGGACGCCGGGCACCCCTCCGTGTCCCGGGGGCGGGCAGGGCCTAGCCCTCAAACAGGCCATGTACGAGTGCAAGAACCCGTATCCGCTCGCCTCGTCCTCGACGTTCTACTACGTCGCCAACGGGCAGGCCTGGTCCCGGTGCGCATCGGAGGCACAGGTGACCACCGGCACGGTGGGCATGGTCCAGCCGGTCTTCAGCCGGGCCGGCGCGGTCACGCTCGGCCGCGGCTGCACGTCCTCGGTGCAGGCCACGTCGGCGCCCGCGCCGCCGCCTCAGCCGCACACCGTGTCCCCGCTGTCCATGGTCGCGGTGTCGCCGGACGGCAAGTACCTGGCCGGGGTGGGGCTGGGCGGGAACACCGTCACCGTGTGGGCCTCCGGCGCCACCAAGCCGTACGGCACCGTGCCCTTGCCGGGCGTCACCGCGATCAGCTGGGACCGCCAGGATTACCTGTGGGCGGCCCATGGCAGCACCACCACGATGATCCTGCAGACCAGCAACAACAACAGCAACCATGCGGCGATCCCCAACTACTTTCCCTCCAGCGGCAAGATCCTCGGCCTGAGCATCGCCCCGGACGGCGTCCGGGTCGCCGTCATCGTGCACACCGACTCGGGTTCCGATGTCCAGCTCGCGGCCATCGACAACGGCAAGCCCGAGCTCGCGGCCATCGATAACGGCAAGCCCGGGCCGGGCCAGTCGGCCAATCCCTTCCAGCACACGTCCATCGGGCAATCCGTACAGCTCGGGCCGAACCTCACCAATCCGATCGCGTTGACCTGGTACGACGCCGACGACCTGCTGGTGCTCGACGGCGCTGGGGACCAGACCTCACTGTGGGAGGTTCCGGTGGACGGGCAGCCTGCCACCCCACTGCCCGGTGTCCTGCCCGGCGCGATCTCCATCACCGCCAACAGCGCCAGGAACGCCCTGGTGGTCGGGATGACGCGGAACCGGATGGAGGTCTCGGCGGGCCTCGCGGGCCCCTGGCAGCCGCTCGGCAACGGCGGCCAGAGCCCGGCCTTCCAGGCCCCCGCCATCCCCGTCGCCCCCCAGCCCTAGCCCTCTCCGCACCCTCATTCGTAGTCGCTCCCCGGGTCCGTCAACGTTATGCAGTCGTTATATGGCGATTTGTGATCGATCGCCTACAAGTCCCCCCTGACATTCACGCTCTGGCGAGCTAGCGTTCAGACATGGCACTCGCCCGGGCCCGTGGTTGCGCCGGGCGTGGTTCCCCACCGGGGCGCCACGTCAGGCAAGCCGATGCCAGCCGCAGGCGAAACGGCCCACGTAAGGCGACTTCTCGTCGACTGATCACGGTGCGGCTTAGAAGTAAGTCCTGCCTCGACGGGAGATACCGAGTCTCCCGGGTAGGGAGAAGGGCAGTAGTGGCACAGAGATGGCCGCGAACCCCTCAGCAGGCGAATGTGGGGTCGAAGACCAGGTCGGCCGGGCGAGTGCCACCCATCTCACGCAGCAGTGCCCAATCGGGTCGAGTTCGGTTGATTTGGGCACTAACGGACTGGAAGGGGGATCGAGATGATGGAAGTCATAGTCAGGGGACGTCACATCACCGTCCCGGCACGTTTCCGCCAGCACGCCGCCGCCAAGCTAGCCAAGCTGGAGAAGCTTGACCAGAAGGCGGTGCGGATCGACGTGGAGGTCTCCGAAGAACGCAACCCGAGACAGTCTGACCGCCGTGAGCGGGTCGAGCTGACCATCCGGTCCCGTGGTCCCGCCATCAGGGCCGAGGCGGCCGCGGACGACAGGTATGCCGCGCTCGACCTCGCCTTCGCCAAGCTCGAGTCCCGGCTGCGCCGCGCCGCCGACCGGCGCAAGGTCAAGGACAACGTCTCGGTCCGGTCGCCGGGCATGCTGGCCGGCGCGATGCCGGAGGCTCCGCCGGGTCCCGGTGCGGGCCCCCCGGCGGCCGCCTCGGAGATGAACGGTTACGGGGTCGCGCGGCCCCGGGCCGGCGACGCCGACGCCCGCTCCGACCCGGATCAGGCCGAACCCGAGAGCGGCCTGGTCCCGATCCAGATGGAGGGCGACGGACCGCTGGTCCTGCGGGAGAAGGTGCATGCGGCCAGCCCGATGACCATCGACCAGGCCCTGCTCCAGATGGAGCTCGTCGGCCACGACTTCTACCTGTTCCATGACCGCGATTGCGACCGCTTCAGCGTCGTCTACCGCCGCCGTGGTTACGACTACGGGGTGATCCGCCTGGTAGAGGAGTAGTTCGCCGTCGCCCGGGCCAGGTTTCCCCCTGGCGTTGAGCCGCGATGCAAGCCGGGCCCGCACGGGGCCCGGCTTGCATCATGGCCCGCGGTCGGCAAGAGTCTGATCACAGACGTCCGTACCATCCATGGTCGGCCTGCCGGCATGGTGCGGCGGATGCGGGCGGTGTTCCCTGAGGGAGGCAACGAAGTTGAGCGCCATGAGCGACAGGTCGATGACTGCTGCTCGGCGGCCCGAGGAGGGGGATAGGGCGGTGGCTGGGGCTAAGCGCCAGGAGCCCATCCGCGTGCTGATCGCGGACGACCACGCGCTGTTCCGGCGCGGCCTGGAGATGGTCCTCGAGGAGGAGGACGACATCGACCTGGTCGGGCAGGCGAGCGACGGGACCGAAGCGGTGGCCGTGGCCGGCGAATCGCTGCCCGACGTCGTGCTCATGGACATCCGGATGCCGAAGAGCAGTGGCATCGAGGCGTGCCGCGGCATCAAGGAGGTCGCGCCCAGCGCGAAGATCGTGATCTTGACGATCAGCGACGAGGAAGAGGACTTGTTCGAGGCGATCCGGGCGGGCGCCAGCGGCTACCTGCTGAAGGACATCCCGCTGGACGAGGTGGCCGAGGCGGTCCGCGCGGTGTACGGCGGCCAGTCCCTGATCAACCCCTCGATGGCGGGCAAGCTGCTCAGCGAGTTCGCCACGCTGGCCAAGCGCGACACCGAGGAGGAAGAGGCGCAGCACGTCGCCCCGCCCAAGCTCACCGACCGCGAGATGGAGGTGCTCAAGCTGGTCGCCCGCGGCATGAACAACCGCGACATCGCCAAGGAGCTGTTCATCTCGGAGAACACGGTGAAGAACCACGTCAGGAACATCCTGGAGAAGCTGCAGATCCACTCCCGGATGGAAGCCGTGATGATCGCCGTGCGGCAGAAGCTGATCGAGTTCAGCTAGCTCACGTCAGTGAGGGCCGCCGCCAGGCGGGGGGCCCACTGAGCGGGCTCGACTCGCTCGAGGCGGACGTCGTCGCAGCCGACCCAGGACGCCGCCTCCCGCAGGGCCTGGGCCATGGGCTCGGCCGCGCTGGCGCGATCCAGGGATACCTGCCGGGCGACCAGCGTGGTGCCGTCCCGGGCCGGATCGGCCCGGCCAGCCAGGCGACCGCCGGCGAGCAGGGGCATGGCGTAGTAGCCGTGTACCCGCTTGGGCTTGGGCACGTAGGCCTCGATAGCGTGCGTGAAGCCGAACATCTGCCGGGTCCGCTTGCGGTCCCAGATCAGCGAGTCGAACGGCGAGAGCAGCGTGACCCGGTGACGCCCGCGGCGCCCGGCCGACTCCTCGGCCAGCGCGGCCGGATCGGCCCAGCCGGGCGTGATACCGGAGGGGCCCTCGATCGCCACCGGGGTCAGCCCGGCCGCCAGCGCGGCGTCGGCCAGCAGCGGGGCGTACTGGACGTTGAGCCGGTGATACTCGGTCAGGTCCGCCTGGGCGACCACGCCGAGCGCCCGGGCGGTCACCCCGGCCAGGTGGGCGAGGCACTCGGCATCGGAGGGGTCGGCGCTGAGCAGTTCGTCGGGCAGCACCCGCTCGGGCAGGTCGTAGACGCGCCGCCAGCCGGTCCGCCGGACGCAGATCACCTCGCCGGTATCCAGCAGCCATTCCACCGCGATCTTCACGTCGGACCAGTCCCACCAGGGCCCGCCGGCCTTGGCCCCGCCCAGCTGGGTCGCTGTCAGCGGCCCTTCGGCGCGCAGCCGGGCCAGCACCTTCTCGCAGGTCTCCGGCGTGACCTGGTGCCACCGCACGCCCCTGGCCCGGAACGCACGGCGGCGGAAGGCGAAGTACGGCCACTGCCCGATCGGCAGCACGCAGGCCGCGTGCGCCCAGTATTCGAAGGCGGCAGGCCGGCTGCCGTGCCAGTACGCCTGCTCGATGGCCTGCCTGGACACCGGCCCCAGCCGGGCGTAGGGGACCAGTTCGTGCGAGCGGGCCAGCACGCTGATCGTGTCCAGCTGGACCGCGCCGACCCGGCGGAGCATGGCGGTGACCCCGGCCGGTGACCGGTGCCACGACGTCGCGCCGAGGAACCCCTGCGCGCGCAGCATCATCCGGCGGACGTCGTCTCCGGAGAGCGTCACCTCAGCCGCGGGCGCATCCATAGATCCACACCATAACCGCCGCCCCCGACATTTCCCCTGCCTGGTGGCGCAACGCATACAGCCCGGTCGCACGACCGGGCTGCAGAGGCGGGAACGGGTGAGCGAGGGGAGATACCAGGCTCGTTCGGGATCAGTACCAATCGTCCATGATGCGAATGGACGCGGCGAAGATGCCGCCGAGGACCACCAGAGCCGCGCCGACCCAGAACAGCACCCAGGACGGGCCGACGGGCAGGGCGATCCCGCCGATGATGAAGCCGATGATGATGATCGTGACCGCCACCCAGGACACCGGCCGTCCGTGGTACTCCTCGTGGTCCCAGTCCGGCTCGCTGGTCCGCGCGTCGAGACCGCGCACTCCGGTGTCTCCGACCACGGTGCCTGATGTCGGCTCTTCGGTCACTGAAGGCTCCTCTCCCTCGTCAACGCTCCTATTATTCTCCGGAAGGTGCGAGACTGAGCACCAGCCGGCCCCTCGTGGCCCCGACCTCGTCCTGATCCGGCCGACTCGGTTTGGTGCCGCATCTCGCCTACGATGACATGTTGGGGCGCCGAACGGGAACCGGTTCACGGTCACCGGCCATTATGAGGGACAAGACGATCCGCGAGGAGCGCGACGCAAAGTGGCACCGATCATCGATAGCGTCCTTCGCGCTGGCGAAGGACGGATCCTGCGCAAGCTGAAGCGGATCAGCGAGCAGATCAACTCCATCGAAGACGAGTTCGTCGCGATGAGCGACGCCGACCTGCGCGGTCTCACCGACGAGTTCCGGCAGCGGTACGCCGACGGCGAGACGCTCGACGAACTCCTTCCCGAAGCCTTCGCCACCGCGCGCGAGGCGGCCAAGCGCACCCTCGGCCAGCGGGCCTTCGACGTCCAGCTGATGGGTGCCGCCGCGCTGCACCTGGGCAACATCGCGGAGATGAGGACCGGTGAGGGCAAGACCCTGACCGGCGTGTTCCCGGCCTACCTCAACGCGCTGGCCGGCCAGGGCGTGCACGTCGTCACCGTCAACGACTACCTGGCCAAGCGCGACTCGGAGTGGATGGGCCGGGTGCACCACTTCCTCGGCCTCGAGGTGGGCGTGATCCTCGCGGACATGGACCCGCCCACCCGCCGCAAGCAGTACGCCGCCGACATCACCTACGGCACCAACAACGAGTTCGGCTTCGACTACCTGCGTGACAACATGGCCTGGCAGCTTGAGGATTGCGTCCAGCGCGGCCACAGCTACGCGATCGTCGACGAGGTGGACTCGATCCTGATCGACGAGGCGCGCACTCCGCTGATCATCAGCGGCCCGGCCGAGCAGAGCCCGCGCTGGTACACCGAGTTCGCCAAGATCGCGCCCCGGCTGCGCCGCGGCGAGGACGGCGAGGGCGACTACGAGGTCGACGAGAAGAAGAAGACCATCGGCATCCTGGAATCCGGCGTCGAGAAGGTCGAGGACTGGCTCGGCATCGACAACCTCTACGACCCGGTCAACACGCCCCTGGTCAGCTTCCTGAACAACTCCGTCAAGGCCAAGGAGCTGTACAAGAAGGACAAGGACTACGTCGTGATGAACGGCGAGATCCTGATCGTGGACGAGTTCACCGGCCGCATCCTGCACGGCAGGCGCTACAACGAGGGCATGCACCAGGCCATCGAGGCCAAGGAAGGCGTGGCGATCAAGGACGAGAACCAGACGCTCGCCACGATCACCCTGCAGAACTACTTCCGGCTCTACGACAAGCTGGCCGGCATGACCGGCACGGCCGTGACCGAGGCCAACGAGTTCCATTCGATCTACAAGCTCGGCGTGGTCCCGATCCCGACCAACATGCCGATGATCCGCGACGACCAGGCCGACGTCATCTACCAGAGCGCGCAGGCCAAATTCGAGGCGTGCGTCGAGGACATCCGCGAGCGGCACGAGGCCGGGCAGCCGGTCCTGGTCGGCACCACGAGCGTGGAGAAGTCCGAGATCTTGTCCAAGATGCTCAAGCGGCGCGGCGTCCCGCACGAGGTGCTGAACGCGAAGTACCACGAGCGGGAGGCCACCATCGTGGCCCAGGCCGGGCGGCGCGGCGCGGTCACCGTGGCCACCAACATGGCCGGCCGCGGCACCGACATCATGCTCGGCGGCAACCCCGAGTTCATCGCCGACGCCGAACTGCACCAGCGCGGCCTGTCCCCGGTCGAGACGCCGGAGGACTACGAGGCGGCCTGGCCGGAGGCGGTGGCCAAGGCCAAGCGGGCGGTGGCCGAGGAGCACGAGGAAGTGGTCGAGGCCGGCGGCCTGTACGTACTAGGTACCGAACGGCATGAGTCACGACGCATCGACAACCAGCTACGGGGCCGGTCCGGGCGTCAGGGCGACCCCGGCGAGAGCCGGTTCTACCTGTCGCTGGAAGACGACCTGATGCGGATGTTCAACTCCGCACGGGTCGGCGCGATCATGGAGCGGCTGAACATCCCGCCGGATGTCCCGGTCGAGTCCAAGGTCGTCACCCGCGCCATCAGGTCCGCCCAGAGCCAGGTCGAGCAGCAGAACTTCGAGATCCGCAAGGACGTCCTGAAGTACGACGACGTGCTGAACCGGCAGCGCCAGGTCATCTACGGCGAGCGCCGCAAGGTGCTGGAGGGCGCCGACCTGCACGAGCAGATCAGCGAGATGGTCGACGAGGTCGCGGCCGGGTACGTCGCGGGCGAGACCAGCGACGGCTACCCGGAGGAGTGGGACCTGGACAAGCTCTGGCGGGCCTTCGGGCAGCTGTACCCGATCACGCTGACCGTGGACGAGGTCATCGACGAGGCGGGCGGCGACCGGGCCGGGCTCACCGGCGAGTTCATCACCGAGGCGGTGATCGCCGACGCGCAGGCCGCGTACGAGCGGCGTGAGCAGGAGTTTGGTTCGGAAGTCATGCGCGAGGTCGAGCGGCGGGTGATCCTGTCGGTCCTGGACCGCAAGTGGCGCGAGCACCTGTACGAGATGGACTACCTGCGCGAGGGCATCGGCCTGCGTGGCTACGGCCAGCGCGACCCGCTGATCGAGTATCAGCGCGAGGGCTACGACATGTTCAGCGCCATGATGGAGGGGATCAAGGAAGAGTCCGTCGGGCTGCTGTTCAACCTCGAGGTCCAGGTCCAGGAGAACCCGATCGTGGAGGAGGAGCAGGACACCCCGCCCGGGGCCGTGTTGCCCGGCGGCACCGCTCCCGCTGCCGTTCCCACGATCGGCGGTGCCCCCGGTGGCGGTGCCCCCGGTGGCGGTGCCGCCGCGCCCGCTCAGCCCGCCCGTAGCCGCCAGCCCGCCCGTAGCCGCCAGCCCGCGCAGGGCGGCCAGGCGGCCCGAGGCAACCAGCCCGCCCGGGGTGGGGTGCCCGCGCAGGGCGGGGTGCCCGCGCAGGGCGGGGTGCCCGCGCAGGGCCGGCCCGCCGGGGCGCACGCCCGCGGCAACGCCCCAGCCGGGGCCGGTGACGGCCGCGGCGCTCAGGGCGGCACGGCCGCGCCGAGGCGCGGTGGCCGCGCCAGCGGCGCCCAGGGTCAGCCCGGCAAGCGCGACGGCCGGTCCAGCGGCGGCGGTGCCCACGTCCGGCGGCCCGGCGCCCCGGCGGGCGGCCAGAACGTTCCCGGCGGCCAGGGTCAGGACGCCCCGGTCCCGGCCGCGTTCGCCCCGCGCCGCCCGCAGCGGCTGCAGTACTCCGCTCCGTCCGTGGACGGCGGAACGCACGTGGAGACCAGCACCGGCCCGGGCGCGCGCGACGAATTCGCCCAGGTCGGCCGCAACGACCCATGCCCCTGCGGTTCGGGCCGGAAGTACAAGCGCTGCCACGGCGACCCCCGCACCCGCCCAGACGCCTAGCCCGCCGGGGCTCTCCCGGCGTACCACCATCCGCCTCTTGCGTCACTTGTTGCACTCGGCTGTGGTGTGCGATCAGCCACGCGCGCTCGGGGTGTCCCGCCCGGGATCAAGCCAAACCTGAAACCGGACTCCAGTCACTCTGAAACCTTCCGTACCAGGCCGTACGGCGTTAGAACGCACTGGATCCGGGGTTCCACTGCGTTAAAACGCACTGGATCCGGGGTTTCATCGCGTTCCAACTGGCGCCGCGCACCCGGAGCGTGATGCTGATGGTGCCGGAGTGAAACGGGGGCGCAAGAGCATCAGCAGGGGGGCTAGCCGACCTCGATTTCGGTGCAGAGCCATCGCGCCGGGCGGGCGGGCAGCCCGGGCGCGGGCTGGCGGCCGGGCAGCTGCTCCAGGCGCAGCGCCAGCGCGCGGGACCGCGGCCCGAAACTGAGCACGACGGTCATCTCCACCACGCGCGTTGCCGGACGTGATGTCACGATGCGCCGGATCCTGGGCCTCTGGCCTGGGGTAAGGGTCTGGGTGAGGAGGCTGATCCGGTCCCGGACCCGTTCGGTCGTCCAGGGAGCGAGTTGTCTCGGTGACCGGGCGCCGGCCAGGATTTCGGCGACTACCTGGGCGAACTGCCTGGACCATGCGACGACGGGATCCGCCCCGACGACGGGATCCGCCCCGTCGGCCGGGCGGCCCGCGCTGAACGTGAGAGAAGGACCGGGAGGCTCGGCACCTGCCGGTGCTCCCCAGTCCTGGTCGGCGCACGGGCTCGGCACGGATACCTCGCGCGTCGCCGGGCACGCGTTGCCGTGCACCTCGCAGTCATAAGGAGGCCAGCCGCCGGGTACTTCAACCAGGCGCAGCCCGCCGAAGGCGGGCGCCGGAGCAGGCGCTCGAGCAGACGGAGAAGCCGACGGCGGACCGGCCGGCGAAGAACCGGCCGGCGAAGAACCGGCCGGCGAAGAACCGGCCTTCCCGGCGGGCGACGGCGAGGTGGCTGACCTGGGAGATGCCCCGGCAGGTGCCGGGTCGGGAGTGCGGGCAGACGGCATGTTCCGCCTTCCAGTCCGGAGAATGCGAACGACCGCGAACGCCCGTGACGGCATCCGCATACTCTCCGGCTGCACACGGTTCTACCTCAGGCCACCGACATTCTGGTGTCCTGACTGGTCACTGACCCTTCACGGACTCGACAAGCGATGTTCCCGCCGTTGACGAATCGCCGTTTAAAATTGTTATCGTGATTAATGGTGCACAATTGCGCGGCGTCATCACCGACTGGGGCGGGGTACTGACCACACCGATCCTGACCACGGTCCAGGCCTGGATCCAGGCCGAAGGCATTGACTGGGACAGCTACCGCACGGTCATGCGCTCGTGGGTCTTCGACGCCTACGGCCCCGGCGACGCCTACGGCCCCGGCGACGCCTACAGCCCCGACGGCAGCCGGAACCCGGTCCACGCGCTGGAGCGCGGCGAGTGCTCGGGCGCCGAGTTCGAGCAGATGCTCGCGGCCCGGTTGCTCCGCACCGACGGCGGGGTCGTGACCGCCCAGGGGATACTGCGGCGCATGTTCGCGGCCAGCACGTCGGAGCCCGCCATGTACGACATGATCCGCGGGGTGCGCGGCGCCGGCTTCCGTACCGGGCTGCTGTCCAACTCCTGGGGATGCGAGGAGTACCCGCGGGCGGACTTCCCCGGCCTGTTCGACGCCGTGGTGATCTCCGGCGAGTGCGGCATGCGCAAGCCGGAGCAGGCCATCTTCCTGCACGCGGCGAAGTGCATCGGCCTGGAGCCCGAGCAGTGCGTCTTCATCGACGACATGGAGCCAAACGTGGCGGCGGCCACCGCGTGCGGCATGACCGGCGTACACCACACCGAGGCGGCGCAGACGGTCGCGGCCATGCAGGACCTGCTCGGGGTGCCGCTCAACGGGGCACAGCCCGCACCGGGCCAGGATTCGTAACACCAGCCACTGGCAACACGATGCGATAACCCCGGGGCGGTGGCGATGGCGTCGGGGCTAGCCTGTCAGGCGTGGCGGACTACCCGCATCCCTCCAGTGAGGGCAGGTCGGCGAACATGAGGGCCAACCGGCGGACGGACACCAAGCCGGAACTGGCGCTGCGGCACGCCCTGCACCGGCTCGGATACCGCTATCGCAAGGATTACCGGCTCGACCTGGATGGCGGCCGCCGGGTCCGGCCGGATATCGCGTTCACCGCGCGGAAGGTCGCCGTGTTCGTGGACGGCTGCTTCTGGCACGCCTGTCCGGAGCACGGGTCCAAGCCGCGGGCGAACGAGTGGTACTGGGGCCCGAAGCTGATCAAGAACGTCGAGCGGGACCGGGTCAACGACGCGGCGCTCATCCTGGCCGGCTGGACCGTGGTCAGGCTCTGGGAGCACGTCCCGCTCGACGAGGCGGTCGGCACCGTGGTCACAGCCCTGACGGCGACCATTGACCTATCCGGCCCAGTCGGCCCATCCGACCCAGTCGGCCCAGTCGGCCCATCCGACACGGCCGAACCCCCGAAGCGAATCCCGCCCGCCACCGACGATTCGCTTGGCTAGCGCGCCGTCGGCTGTGGCAGACTCTGGGGCACCATGCGCGTGTTCCTGCCTTCGACGCTCCCGGCGCTGGCCGAGGCCCTCCGGGCTGGCCAGGTCGGCCAGGCCGGCCAACCCGGGTACGCGGTCACGCCCGCGCTGCGCGAGGCGTACGCAAGCGGCGACGAGGAGGAACTCGAGTACGCCGCGCTGACCGAGGCGGCCCGCGCCTCCCTCCGGATGCTGGCAGGAAACCCCGCCGCCCCACCCCGACGCGTGGTGCTGGCCGCCGAGATCCCGGCGGACGGAGTGAAGCTGGACGCACGAGACCGTGAGCCCGGTCGCGTGCTGGTCATCGCGGCGATCCCGATCGACAAGCTGGCCTCGGCGCACGTGGACGACGCGGAGGCCGGAACCGACGTGCGCGCCGCGGCCGAGGCGCTGGACGCCGCCGACGCGGGCGACGAAGACGCCAGATTCGCGGTGGACGGGGCCGAAGGCCACGAACTCGCCTGGTATGCCACCCAGGAACTGTCCTACCTGGCTGAATGATCCCAGCCCGGCAAGTCGTGCAACGATACGGGTATCCGTAGTACACGCGACGAACGCCAGGAGCGATCGTGATGGACGCCGTCTCCAGGACTCCTGTGCCGGTCAACGAGCCGGTCAGGCAGTACCAGCCGGGCAGCCACGAGCGGGCCGCGCTGGAGAGCAAGATAAAGGAACTCGCCGGCCAGCGGGCCGAACTCACCATGACCATCGGCGGCCGCCAGCAGATGCCCGGCGGCGAGAAGATCAACGTGGTCCAGCCCCACAACCACCACCACGTCCTCGGCCGATACGGCCAGGCCACCGACGTGGACGTGGCCGCCGCGATCTACGCGGCCAAGCAGGCCGCGCCCGGCTGGCGGGCGCTCAGCTTCGACGACCGGGCCGCGGTCTTCCTCAAGGCGGCCGAACTGCTAGCCGGACCCTGGCGCTCCACCGTGAACGCCGCCACCATCCTCGGCCAGTCCAAGTCGCCGTACCAGGCGGAGATCGACGCGGCCTGCGAGATGATCGACTTCTGGCGGTACAACGTCTACTACGCCAGGAAGATCCTCGGCGAGCAGCCGGAATCGGCGCCCGGCAGCTGGAACCGGATGGAGTACCGCCCGCTCGAGGGATTCGTGCTGGCCATCACCCCGTTCAACTTCACCTCGATCGCCGGCAACCTGCCGACCGCTCCTGCCCTGCTCGGCAACGTGGTGGTGTGGAAGCCGTCGCCGACCCAGCAGCTGGCCGCGCACTACACGATGCGCCTGCTCGAAGCGGCCGGGCTGCCGCCCGGAGTGATCAACCTGGTCACCGGGGACGGGCAGGCGGTGTCCCGGGTCGCGCTGACCCACCCCGACCTGGCCGGCATCCACTTCACCGGGTCGACCGCGACCTTCCAGCACCTGTGGCGGACCGTGGGCGAGAACATCACCAGGTACCGGAACTACCCGCGCGTGGTGGGCGAGACCGGCGGCAAGGACTTCGTGCTCGTGCACCCGAGCGCGGACCCGGCCGCGGTAACCCCCACGCTCATCCGCGGCGCGTTCGAGTACCAGGGCCAGAAGTGCTCCGCCGCCTCCCGCGCGTACCTGCCTGAGTCGCTCTGGAACAGGACCAAGGACGACTTCCTCGCCCAGGTTCAGGCGCTGACCATGGGCGACGTGGCGTCGGACCTGTCGCTGTTCATGGGCGCGGTCATCGATACACGGGCGTTCGCCAAGCACAGCGCCGCACTGGAGCGGGCCAGGAACACGCCGTCGATCGAGATCCTGGCCGGCGGCACCGCCGACGACAGCGAGGGCTTTTTCGTCCGTCCCACTATCCTGAACAGCCCTGACCCGGCCGACGAGATCTTTACCACCGAGTACTTCGGCCCGATCCTGGCCGTGCACGTCTACCCGGACGCCGCGTACGAGCAAACGCTGAGCCAGGCCGCTGACGTCGCGCCGTACGCGCTGACCGGGGCGATCCTGGCCACGGACCGCGCCGCCATCGCCCAGGCCACCGAGGCGCTGCGGTACTCGGCGGGCAACTTCTACATCAACGACAAGCCGACCGGCGCGGTGGTCGGCCAGCAGCCGTTCGGCGGCGCCAGGGCCAGCGGCACCGACGACAAGGCCGGCTCGGTGTTCAACCTGATCCGCTGGGTGAGCGCCCGCGCGATCAAGGAACTCTTCGTGCCCCCGTCCGACTACCGCTACCCTCACATGGGGTAACGAGAGATGCGGAGGACGTCATTCACCGGCTGGTTCTGTGGAATATCGACCTGACCCTGGTCGATGTCGCCCGGGTGACGAGGGCGGCGTACGCCGAGGCGTTCCCGGCCGTCACCGGCAGGCCGCTGATCAAGCTGCCGCAGACCGCGGGCCGGTCGGAGTCGGAGATCTTCTTCGACGCGCTCGCGCTGAACGCCGCCGACCTGAACGCCGGCGGCGAGGCCGAGCGCCTGCTCGAGCCGTTCAGCGCCGAACTGGCCGCCGCCCTGCACACCCGCCGGGACGACCTGGCCCGCGAGGGCCAGGCGTTGCCTGGCGCGGCCGACGCGATGGCGGCCGTGGCCAAGCTGGACGGCCCGGGGGAGCAGACCGTGCAGACCGTGCTGACCGGCAGCAGCAGGCCGAACGCGATGCTGAAACTGCGCGCGTTCGGCCTGGACGGCTACGTCGGCTTCGACATCGGCGGCTACGGGAACGAGGCCTACCCCAAGGGCACGCTGCTCCGGGTGGCCAGGGAGCGAGCCTCGGACAAGCACAAGCTGACCTTCGGCGAGGACGTCACCGTATACGTGGCGGACTCGCCCCGGGACGTGGACGCGGCCAGGATCGGCGGCGCCCGGTCGCTCGCCGTGGCCAGCGGCCGGGCCACCGCGGCCGAACTGCGCGACGCGGGCGCCGACGCGGTGCTGCCCGACCTCACCGACACCGCGGCGGTGGTCGCCCTCGTCGCCCGCCTGACGGAACCGTCCCGAAGATCCTGAAATCGCATGATTTGTGCCACAACCGCGCCGCGCGGGCGTTGCCATCCGCGCCGGGATGGCACGATGCTGAGAGCATGGAAGCCATCGTGGGTGACCTGACCAGCCGGGGCTACGGCGCGGTGCTCTGGGAGCCAGACGACAAGACGGTCCGCGACGCCCGGGTGACCCGCTTCATGACCTGGCTGGCCGGCCGCGGAACCCTCAACCCCGGCGGCTACCAGGACCTCTGGCACTGGTCGGTGACGGATCCCGCCGCCTTCTGGTCGGCGGTCTGGGACTACTTCGGCGTGCTCGGCGACCGCGGTGACGGGCCGGCGCTGGCCGGCCAGGTCATGCCGGATGTCCAATGGTTCGGCGGTGCCACGCTGAACTACGCCCGTAACGCGCTGAGGACCGCGTGGACCGATCCCGACCGTACGGCCATAATCTTTGATTCCGAACGGGGCCGGGCCGGGAGCCTGTCCTACGGCGATCTCGCCCAGCAGGTGGCGCGCGTCGCGCGCGGCCTGGCCGGGCTCGGCGTCGGCCCCGGCGACCGGGTCGCCGCGCTGCTGCCGAACGTCCCCGAGGCCGTCGTCGGCCTGCTCGCCGCGGCCAGCCTGGGCGCGATCTGGTCGTCCTGCTCGCCGGACTTCGGCGCGCAGAGCGTGATCGACAGGTTCGCGCAGATCGAGCCGACCGTGCTCATCGTCTGCGACGGCTACGCCTACAACGGCAAGGAGTACTTCCGGGCCGAGATGGTCGCGGAGGTCACCGCGGCCCTGCCCGGCCTGTCCGCGGTCGTCCAGGTGAACCTGGTAGGCGACGCCGCGCCGCCTGAAGGCACCCTGCGCTGGGACGACCTGGGTGAAATAGGCACCCAGCACGAGCCCGAGTTCGAAGAGGTGCCGTTCGCGCACCCGCTCTGGGTGGTCTATTCCTCCGGCACCACCGGCCTGCCGAAGCCGATCATTCACGGTCACGGCGGCGTCGTCCTCGAGCACCTCAAGGCGCTCTCGTTCCACCAGGACCTGCGCCCGGGCGACGTGTTCACCTGGTACACCACGACCGGCTGGATGATGTGGAACTACCTGGCCGGCGGCCTGCTGGCCGGGGTGACGATCGTGCTGTACGACGGCAGCGCCACGTACCCGGAGACGGACCGGCTGTGGCGGCTGGCCGCCGAGCACGGCGTCACCTACCTGGGCGTCGGCGCGCCCTACCTGGTGGCCTGCATGAAGGCGGGGCTGCGCCCGGGCGCCGAGGTCGGCCTGCCGGCGCTGCGCGCCATCGGCTCGACCGGGTCGCCGCTGCCGCCCGAGGCGTTCGGCTGGGTGTACGAGGCGGTCAAGCCCGACCTGCTGCTCGGCTCCTTTTCCGGCGGCACCGACCTGTGCACCGGGTTCGTCGGTCCGTGCCCGCTGCTGCCGGTACGGGCCGGAGTGATCTCAGGGCGCTGCCTGGGCGCCGCGGTGGAAGCCTACGACGAGGACGGCAAGCCGGTCACCGGCCAGGTCGGCGAGCTGGTGATCGCCCAGCCGATGCCGTCGATGCCGGTCGGCTTCTGGAACGACCCGGACGGAGCCAGGTACCGGGAGAGCTACTTCGACATGTACCCCGGGATCTGGCGGCACGGCGACTGGATCGAGATCCTGCCGGACGGCGGCTGCATCATCTACGGCCGTTCCGACGCCACGCTCAACCGCGGCGGCGTCCGGATGGGCACCAGCGAGTTCTACCGCGCGGTGGAGGCGTTCGCCGAGGTCGGCGACTGCCTGGTCGTGGACACCGGCCGTCTCGGCGCCGAGGGGCGGCTGATCCTGTTCGTGCTGCCCGCCGAGGGCGCCGAGCTCGACGACGACCTGAGGAACCGGCTCCGCGCGGCGCTCCGCGCGCAGTTGTCGCCGCGGCACGTGCCCGACGAGATCCACCAGGTGCCGGGCATACCGCGGACCCTATCCGGTAAGAAACTCGAGGTGCCGGTGCGTAAGATCCTGCACGGCACCGATCCGGAGCGGGCGGCCGACCCGAACGCGCTGGCCGACCCGGACGTGCTTACGTATTTCGGCAGGTTCCAGGGAGAAGAGCCCGCAGGCTAACACGGACACAAGGGAGTGGACGCGATGCCGGACGGTTACGAGGACGAGGCCAGGGAAGCCCAGCTCGCCAAGGCGGCGCAGGCCTGGGAGGACGACCCGGCCCTCGACCCGCAGGCGATAGGCGACGGCGGCGGCGGGGACAGCGTCTCCTGCTATCTGCGCGCCTATTACCAGCGCATCGCCTCCGAGGACCTGGCTCCGCCGTCGCGGCTGGCGGCGGTGGCCCAGGCGCACGCCCGGCTCGGCCTGTCCCGGCCGCAGGGGCGGGCCCTGGTCCAGGTCCGCGAGCCCGCGGACGCCCAGCTGCACTCGGCCAGCCGGTCCGGCCTGGTCGTCGACATCGTCATCGACGACATGCCCTACCTGGTCGACTCGGTCACCACCGAGCTGAACCGGCACGAGGCCGAGATCAGGCTGCTGGTGCATCCGGTGCTGCGGGTGCGCCGGGACGTGACCGGCGCGCTGCGCGGGATCCTCGGCGTGTGCGCCGATGCCTCGCCCGATGTTCCGGGCCAGCCCGAAGCCGACGAGATCACCGAATCCTGGATCCACGTGGAGCTCGGCCCGCCCCGGGACAAGGTGACCGCGGATCAGCTCGCGACCGAGCTCCGGCACGTGCTCGACGACGTGCGGGTCGTGGTGGAAGACCAGGCGCGGATGGGCGCGATGGCCCGCGGCCTGGCCGCAGACCTGGGCGGCCAGCGAGGGGCAGAGCCCGGCAGCGACCGGGCCGAGCACGGCGATCTGCTCCGCTGGCTGGCCGACGGCAACTTCCTCTTCCTCGGCTACCGCGAGTACGACCTGGTCCGGACCGCCGACGGCACCGGGCTGCGCGCCGTGCCCGGCACCGGCCTCGGCATCCTGCGCCACGCCCAGCCGGGCAAGGAGTCGGTCCGCAAGATGTCGACCCAGGTCGCGCGCCGCGCGCAGGACCCGGCCGAGCGCCTGGTGCTGGCCAAGGCCAACTCCCGGTCCACCGTCTACCGGGCCAGCTACCTGGACTACGTCTCGGTCAAGAAGGTCGGGCCCGACGAAACCGTCATCGGGGAGTACCGGTTCCTCGGGCTGTACACGCACGCGGCGCATACCGCGCCCATCGCCGACGTGCCCGTGCTCCGCCGCAAGCTGGCCCAGGTCCTGGCCGAGGCCGAGGTGTCCAGGGACAGCCACGACGGCAAGGACCTGGTCGAGATCCTGGAGGACTACCCGCGCGACGAGCTGTTCGAGATCTCGGCCGAGGAGCTCACCCCGATCGCGCTGGGCGTGCTGCGGCTGAGGGAGCGCAAGCAGACCAGGCTGTTCCTGCGCCGGGACCGGTACGGACGGTACATGTCCTGCCTGGTCTACCTGCCCAGGGACCGGTACACCACCAAGGTCAGGCTGCGTGCGCAGGGCATTCTGCGGGCGGCGCTGCACGGGGTCTCGGTGGACTACAGCGCTACGGTCGGCGATTCGGCCCTGGCCCGGCTGTACGTGGTGGTCAGGGGCGAGCCGGGACGGCCGGTGCCGCGGGTAGACGCCGTCGCGCTCGAACGCAAGCTGGCCGCGGCGGTCAGGTCGTGGGACGAGGACCTCGCCGCCGAGGCGATCCACGTGCTCGGCGAGCAGCGGGCCGGCGAGGTGCTCGAGCTGGGCGGCGCGCGGATACCCGAGACCTACAAGGCGGACGTGTCGGCCGCGGACGCGGTCGACGACCTGTCCACCATGCTCGCGCTGCACGAATCGGGACTCCAGTTCGCGGTCCGGCTGGTCGAGCACCCGGAGCGGTGGACGCTTGTGGTGTACCGGTCGGGTACCCCGATCACGCTGTCCGACGTGCTGCCGCAGCTCCAGCACATGGGGGTCGAGGTCGTCGACGAGCACCCGTACGCGTTCAAGGGGAGCTCCGCGGCCGGCTCGTTCTGGATCTACGAATTCGGTCTGCGGCCCCCGGCGGCGGCCGCCTCCGGAAGCCTCCAGCAGGTCTTCGAGGAGGCGCTGACCGCGCTGTGGCACGGCGAGACCGAGGACGACGGGTTCAACGCCCTGGTGCTGATGGCCGGCCTGGCCTGGCGCGAGGTGACCCTGCTGCGCGCCTACGCGAAGTACCTGCGCCAGGCCGGGATGCGCTTCAGCGAGGACTACGTGCAGCGGGTGCTGCGCTCCAACGCGCCCATCACCCGGCTGCTGATCCGGCTGTTCGAGTCCCGGTTCGACCCGGCCAGGCAAAGCGGCGCCAGCGAGCGCGGCGAGGCCATCACCGAGGAGATCCGCGGCCAGCTCGACGAGGTGACCAGCCTGGACGCCGACCGGATCCTGCGGTCATACCTGGCGCTGATCGACGCCACCCTGCGGACGAACTACTACAAGCAGGACAGCCCCGGTCCCGGTCCCGGCGTGGACGGCCCGCGTCCGCTGGTGCTCAAGCTCGACCCCAGCACGATCCCCGGGATCGCGGAGCCGCGGCCCAAGTTCGAGATCTTCGTCTTCTCCCCCCGGCTGGAGGCGGTGCACCTGCGCTTCGGCCGGGTGGCGCGCGGCGGGCTGCGCTGGTCGGACCGGCTCGAGGACTTCCGCACCGAGGTGCTCGGCCTGGTCAAGGCGCAGGAGGTGAAGAACGCGGTCATCGTCCCGGCCGGCGCCAAGGGCGGCTTCGTGTGCAAGCGCCTGCCCGACCCGGCCGACCGCGAGGCGTATCAGGCCGAGGTGCTGGCCTGCTACAAGACGTTCATCGCGGGCATGCTCGACGTGACCGACAACATCGACGGCGACCAGGTGGTGCCGCCGCCCGGCGTGGTCCGGCGGGACGGCGACGACCCGTACCTGGTGGTCGCGGCGGACAAGGGCACCGCGACGTTCTCCGACACGGCCAACGAGGTGGCGGGGCGGTACGGCTTCTGGCTCGGCGACGCGTTCGCCTCCGGCGGTTCCGAAGGCTACGACCACAAGAAGATGGGCATCACCGCGCGTGGCGCCTGGGAGTCGGTGAAGTGGCACTTCGCGGCGCTTGGGCTCAACCCGGACACGGATGAATTCACCGCGGTGGGCGTGGGCGACATGTCCGGTGACGTGTTCGGCAACGGGATGCTGCTCTCGCGCCACGTCAGGCTGGTGGCGGCCTTCGACCACCGGCACGTGTTCATCGACCCGTCTGGAGATCCGGCGGCCAGCTTCACCGAGCGGGAACGGATGTTCGCGCTGCCCAGGTCCTCGTGGACGGACTACGATCAGGCGCTGATCTCGCCCGGCGGCGGGGTCTGGCCACGGTCGGCGAAGTCGGTGCCGGTATCGCAGCAGGCCCGCACCGCCCTCGGCATCGACGCCACGGTCTCGGCGCTATCCCCGGACGAGCTGATCTCCGCGATCCTGTCCGCCCCGGTCGACCTGCTCTGGAACGGCGGGATCGGCACCTACGTGAAGGCCAGCTCCGAGTCGCAGGCCGACGTGGGGGACCGGTCCAACGACGCGGTCCGGATCGACGCCTCCGGGCTGCGCGCCCGGGTCGTCGGCGAAGGCGGCAACCTCGGCCTGACCCAGGCGGCGAGGATCGAGTACTCGCTTGGCGGCGGCCTGATGAACACCGACTTCATCGACAACTCGGCCGGGGTGGACACCTCCGACCACGAGGTCAACATCAAGATCTTGCTGGCCGACGCGATCAGGGACGGGGCCATTCCCGCCTCGGGCCGGCACAAGCTGCTGAACGAGATGACCGGCGAGGTGGCCGACCTGGTGCTGCGGCACAACTACGGGCAGAACATGGCGCTGGCCGTCGCCCGGTCCCAGGCCCCCTCCCTGCTGCACGTGCACGCGCGGTACCTGCGCAAGCTGATCAGGGACAAGCGGCTCAACGCGGAACAGGACGAGCTGCCCGGCGAGCGGGAGATCGCCGAGCGCCGGTCCTCGGGCCGCGGGCTGACCAACCCCGAGCTCGCCCTGCTGCTCGCGCACACCAAGATCGCGGCGGCCGAGGACGTGCTCGCTTCCAGCCTGCCCGACGACCCGTACCTGCGCCGGGTGCTCGACGCCTACTTCCCGGCCCCGATGCGGGCCAGGTTCGCGGACCGGATGGACGCCCACCCGCTGCGCCGGGAGATCATCACCACCTCCGCGGTCAACGAGATGATCGACACCTCGGGCACCACGTTCCTGTTCCGGCTGATCGAGGAGACCGGCGCGTCCGTGCCCGACCTGACCCGTGCCTGGCTGGTGGCACGCGAGGTGTTCGACATGTCGGCCTTCTGGCACCAGGTCGAGGACCTGGCCGGAACCGGAGCCCGGGTCGGCATCGCGGCCCAGATCACGCTGCTCCTCGAGGGGCGCAAGCTGACCGAGCGCGCGGCCCGGTGGCTGTTGCACAACCGCCGCCCGCCGTTCGACCTCCAGGCCACCGTGGGTTTCTTTGCCGATGGCGTGAGGACTGTCCGTTCGGGCCTGCCCAAAATACTCACCGGCCGAGACCTGACCGGGTTCGAGGAGCGGCGGGACTCCTACCTCGACCTGGGCGTACCGCTCGACCTGGCCGAACGGGTCGCGGCCATGGTGCCGACCTACTCCGCCTTCGACATCGTGCAGGTCGCCGCCTCGGCCCGGCGGCCGATCGAGGAGACCGCCGAGGTCTACTTCGACCTGGCCGACCGGCTGCAGATCACCCGGCTGCGGGACCGCATCACCGCGCTGCCGCGGGAAGACCGCTGGTCCACGATGGCCCGGGCCGCGCTGCGTGACGACCTGTACGCCGCGCATGCCTCGCTCGCCGAGGACGTGCTCAGGGCCAGCGGACCGGCGCGGTCGCCGGAGGAACGGCTGGCCGCCTGGGCGTCCCATAACGAGGCGGCGGTGGGAATGGCCGCCCAGACCCTCGGCGAGATCTGGGAGAGCGAGCGCTTTACCTTCACCACCTTGTCGGTGGCGCTGCGGGCGGTCCGTACCCTAGTGGCCTCCAGCTCGCTCCCCGAGGCGGAATGACGTGATCGCCGCGTAACGAGGAACACCTCAAGTCACCCAGAAGCCGCTCGGCAGGCAAGCACTCGCTTAGTGCTAAGTTCCTTAAAGGGTGTACACAAAGCGTCGGCGGTAGGAGCGTGGCTTGGGCTCGGGTCGTCCCCAGATCCAGGGCCGGGCGCGGGCGTTGAGCTGGGCGGTGGCCACCCGGGTGGCGTGGGCGATCTCG
>WNGE01000860.1_pt1 | contig 45848 bp, 38 predicted proteins | sample 5400651 | NCBI WGS metagenome assembly WNGE01 (sample SAMN13153370, study PRJNA577476) | soil metagenome | isolation source: 60 cm soil or saprolite under grassland replicate 2 | place: USA:California | collected 2016-06-15 | reverse complement strand
AAGTTTTAAATGTAATTGATAATGGTCTTGGGCCAGATCTGCCGGAATCGTTTGCTTCTCAAACAAAAGCTTCCGATGCCACAGCCGGGAAAAAGGCTGCTAAGAATAAACCGGCCGGCAAAAAGCTCGACAAGGCGGCAAGCATCATCAGGTTCTACGACGAATACAAAGATGCCGTCGGCAAGAGTGGCGCGCACTACGAGAAGGCGCAGCCGGGCGCGGTGTATGAGATCGGCGGCGGCGCCAGGCTGACGATACTGGCACCGAGCGAACCTTATTTCACCAAAGAGCAGACGAAAACCGGCGGGAACCCAGCCAACGCAAACTCTGTTGTGGCGCGGCTCGACTATGGCGACTTTTCAATGTTGTTGCCGGGTGATGCCGAGGAACAGACGGAGCATCGGATGCTCACCAAGGACGTTAATCTCAAGGCGAAGATCGTCAAAGTGGCTCATCACGGATCGAAGTATGCAACGGCGCAGGATCTGCTGGACCGCATGAAGCCGGAAGTAGCGATCGTTTCGTGTGGAGAGTGGAATCGTTATGGTCATCCTGCACAAGTCGTTCTGGATCGGTTGCGGGCGGCGAATGTGAAGCTCTACCGCACAGACTTGCAAGGCGAGATCACAATCACCACCAGAGGCAGAGAAAGCGATTACGTTATCAAAACCGCGAAAGAAGCGACGAGTGATTTGTGGGCTGGACGCATGGCGCAAAAGGACGATTCGTCGCGTTCAGGGTTCATTGCCTATGGCGATTTCGGCCCGCCACCCAGAGCTAAGAAGTAATGAGTAATGTGATGAGTGATCACTAATGAGTGCAAACGATGGTTATGACGGCTGCGCCATCTGATGTGCGGAAGGTCTTCGACAGTCTTCGACCTTCCGTTGGCTTCCCTCTTTCTTGGGGGCTACGCCCCTGATTATTGGCGGATCCTGGGCATAGCCCAAGGTTTTGAAGTCAACTTCCGGAAGGTCACAGACCTTCCGCACATCAGGCGGTGAAGCCGCAAAAGCGGACACCTAACTCGCCCATGACTAAGACTATCACCTACAGCGATGCCGGCGTCGACATAGATGCGGCGACACGAGCCACGGATAGAATTAAGGAGTTGGCGCGACGCACGTTCAATGATCGCACGCTCTCCGAGATAGGCAGCTTTGGCGGAATGTTTGACGGTGCATTTCCTCATTTGCAGCAGCCGGTGTTGGTTGCATCTGCGGACGGAGTGGGCACGAAGCTGAAGATCGCATTCATTACCGGAATTCACGACACCGTCGGCCGGGATCTCGTGAACCACTGTGTAAATGACATTCTGGTGCAGGGCGCGCGCCCGCTCTTTTTTCTCGATTACATCGCCACCGGAAAGCTGTTGCCCGAAGTTGTAGCCGGCATTGTCGAAGGAATAGCCAATGGTTGCCGCGAAAACGGTTGCGTCCTGCTCGGCGGTGAGACGGCGGAGATGCCGGATTTTTATACCGGGGGAGAGTATGACATCGCCGGCTTCATCGTTGGCGTCGTAGATCGAAAGAAGGTTATCGACGGTAAACGGATCGCGTCGGGTGATGTTGTCCTGGCGCTTCCTTCAGTCGGACTGCACACCAATGGCTATTCGCTCGCGCGCAAGTTGTTTTTCGAAGTCGCGGGCTACGATGCGGACACTTACCTTGAGGAGCTAGGCAAGACGGTAGGTGAGGCTCTGCTCCAGCCCCACGTGAGTTACCTCAAGCCGTTGGATGAACTGCTTGATTCCGGATTGATAAAAGGGCTTGCGCATATTACCGGCGGCGGATTGACAGATAATATTCCGCGGATTCTGCCCGAAGGATGCGGCGTAGATATTAAGAAAGGCAGCTGGCCCGTGCTGCCGGTTTTCAAACTAATGCAGGAGATTGGAAACGTTTCTGAAGCCGAGGTGTATCGAGCATTCAATATGGGCGTGGGCATGGTGGTCGTTACATCGCCGCAAGACAAAGCCGCGGTTGAGTCTCATCTTCAACAACAAGACACTGAAGTTTTCCAAATCGGACAAGTGACTGACGGCAAGCAAGAAGTCTCGATCAGTTAGTCCCGGTCCGATTCCTTGACGGGAGAAAACGGATAGAGACCGCTCCTACACTCATGACTCGTGTTGGCATCTTAATCTCAGGACGCGGGTCAAACATGCTCGCGCTCGCGGACGCCATAGAAGAAGGCCGCATCCCCGGGGCTGTAATCTCCCTGGTGGTTTGCGATCAGCCAGATGCTGTGGGACTGGAGGCGGCAAAGAAGCGGGGATTGAACACAATCACCATCCCACGGCACGGCCGGAGTCGAGATGAGCATGATCGTCAGATTGTCGCCGCGCTTAGGGACCACGAAGTCGAGATTGTTTGTCTGGCGGGTTATATGCGATTGCTCTCTCCGTTCTTCATCGAAACGTATCGCAACTGCATTTTGAATATTCATCCAAGTCTGTTGCCGGCGTTTCCGGGACTTGATGCTCAGCGGCAGGTACTGGAACACGGTGTCAAGTGGACCGGCTGTACTGTTCACCTTGTTGACGAAACTTTGGACGGTGGCCCGATCATCGCACAACGCGTGGTTCCGGTGTTGGATAACGACACTGAGGCAACTCTTGCCGTGCGCATCCTCGAACAGGAACATCAGTTATATGCCGAAGCGCTGGCTCTGGTTATCAGCCGGAAGTATGAGATTGCCGGGCGGCGAGTTTTGCGCAAGAATTGAAGTATGACAGTTGACGAGCAACTCGCCTATCTGCGAAAGGGTACCACGGAGATCATTCGTGAAGAGGAACTACGCACTAAGTTGGAAAAATCCGCGAAGACAGGCAAACCTTTGCGAGTGAAGCTTGGCGCAGATCCGACCGCACCTGATATTCACCTTGGTCATACGGTCGTCATTCGCAAACTGCGGGCGTTTCAAGAGCTGGGCCACACCGCGATTTTTTTGATCGGGGATTTCACCGGACTGATCGGCGACCCTTCAGGAAAGTCTGCCACCCGTCCCCAACTTACTCGCGAAGAAATCGAGGCAAACGCCGAAACTTACAAACGACAGATTTTCAAACTGCTCGATCCGGACAAGACTGAGATACGCTTCAACTCTGAATGGATGGCGAAACTTGGTTCGGATGGTTTTGTGCGTCTCGCATCGCACGTTACCGTCAGGCAGATTTTGGAACGCGACGACTTTGCCAAACGCCTTTCCGAGGAGAAGCCTATTGCCTTACATGAGCTACTTTACCCACTAACCCAGGCTTACGACTCTGTCGCGCTGGAAGCAGACGTCGAGCTTGGTGGCACCGATCAAAAATTTAATTTGCTGATGGGCCGGAACTTGCAACGGGAGTATGAACAGGAGGCGCAGGTCGCCGTCATCACACCGCTCCTCGAAGGAACTGATGGTCTGCAGAAGATGTCGAAGAGTCTCAGCAACTATATCGGCATCAACGAACCGCCGGCGGAAATCTTTGGCAAGGTGATGTCGATTTCAGATGAGTTGATGTGGCGCTACTATGAATTGTTGACAGACCTCGGGCTCGGCGAGATCCAACAACTACGCGCGCAGGCTCAACGAGGCGAGCGCCATCCGCGAGATTTGAAGGTCAAACTCGCCAAACTGATCATCACCGATTTCCATTCCGCTGCTGAGGCGAGCGCAGCTGAAGACCAGTTCGATCGCATCTTCCGCGAGAAGCAAGCGCCTGATGACATCAAAAAGTGCATGCTCACGCCGAAATTGAGGTCAGCAAACAGGAATTCCTTATTCAGGTGGGGAAGCGCCGTTTCCTTAGTGTGCGAGGTAATGGCGATTTGTAGGTTCATCAACCCAGACCGTTGCTCTTGCGATAATCTTTAATGTCAGCCGCATTCGCAACTGAAGACATTCTCGTAATCGAAACGCCTGAGCGCGTTCCACTTCACTTTGCGCTGGCCTCGATTGGCAATCGTTTCATCGCTTGTGCGATTGATCATGGTTTGCAAGTACTGACGGCCAGCGTGATGGCAATCGCCTTCCTGCTGGTCGCTAATTATTCAAGCCTGGGTGATCAGTTTTCCAACGCTCCCAAATGGGTCAAGGCTGTTTTGATCCTCGTCGTGTTTCTGATTCTCTCTGGCTATTTCGCTTTTTTCGAGTGGATCTGGAACGGCCAAACTCCCGGCAAGCGTTGGTCCAAGTTGCGGGTTATTCGTGAAGACGGGCGGCCTGTTACGTTTTGGGAAGCGGCAGTGAGAAATTTGCTGCGGACGGTCGACATGATGCCTTTCCCCTTTTATTCCCTTGGCCTGATCTCGGTTTTTATTAGTTTTTCTGACCAACGCATTGGCGACATGGTTGCCGGCACAGTGGTCGTGCGCGAACGAGAGGCAGAAGCGCCGGCGTTTGCCAAGGTGTTTGCATCGCCCGTGAGTGATCCAGCGTTGCGACGATCCTTCAAGCCGGTAGATTTTGTTGCCGAATTGAATGTCTTGACCGAATCCGAAATCGAGGTGGTGGAAACTTTTTTGCGCCGCCGCTGGGATCTGGCAGACATGGCACGACAGTGGATGGCCTGGCGCGTGTCGCTTCCAATAATGTACAAGCTGCGCCCCACTTACGATCCCGCAACCTTTACTTACGAAGGATTCCTGGAAGAACTGCTGCATCGCTATCGCGCTCGCCATCGCTTTGTTGAATAACGTTCCTGCCGGTAACTTAATCTAACGCTGACGACGCCTAAAATTGACCGAGTTATTTTCGTCTGTTAGGCTTTTTCGTTTGTTAATAAGAGCAAAGTTCAGACCGGGGAGCGCCAAGTACAAATGTCGAAGGATGTTTTCATTTTAGGTGGCAAGCGCACGCCGATGGGACAGTATGTCGGCGCTTTGAAGGATACCTCGGCAATTGAGCTGGGAGCGATTGCCGCCAAAGGCGCTTTGGATGCTACCGGCGTTGCGGCCGCAGAAATCGATCACACCATCATCGGCAATGCACTTCAGACTTCTGGCGATGCGATCTATGGCGCGCGGCATGTCGCGCTCAAGGCGGGGGTACCATTTGATCGACCGGCGTTGACGGTCAATCGCCTGTGCGGCAGTGGCATTCAATCAATCATTTCAGGCGCGCAAATGATTCAGCTGGGTGAAGCTCAAATCGCCTTAGTTGGTGGGATGGAATCCATGTCGCAGGCTCCGCACGTCATCAGGGGCGCGCGTTCAGGTTTTCCGCTCGGCGGAGGCAAACTTGAAGACAGCTTGATGGTGGCGTTGCTCGACACTTACTGCAACACGCCGATGGCCGGCACGGCCGAGAATCTTGCGCGCAAGTTTGAGATTCTGCGGACGGACCAGGACGAATACGCGCTCCGTTCCCAAAAAGAAGCGAAGCGAGCTAAAGATGCTGGATACTTTGCCGATGAGATTGTTCCGGTGGAAATCAAGTCGCGCAAAGGTACCGTTATCTTTGATGCCGACGATCACCTACGGCCTGAGACTACGCTGGAAGGCCTGGCAAAGCTAAGACCAGCTTTCGCGCAGGACGGTCTTGTAACGGCCGGAAACGCGTCTGGAATCGTTGATGGCGCCGCGGCGCTGATTATCTGCGGGGAAGAATACGTGAAACGACACAGCGCGAAGCCTTTGGGTCGGATTGTCAGCTGGGCTTATGCGGGCGTCGAACCGCAGATAATGGGAATCGGACCCGTGCCGGCGACGCGCCAGGCCTTGGACAAGGCGGGCCTTAAACTTTCGGACATCGATCTCGTCGAAGTTAATGAAGCGTTTGCTGCTCAATATCTTGCGGTTGAGAAAGAGTTAGGATTGGATCGCGCTCGCACGAATGTAAACGGAGGCGCGATAGCTTTGGGTCATCCACTGGGCGCGACTGGGACCCGTCTGGTGCTTACCGTCCTCCATGAGTTACAGCGGCGCGTAGGTCGTTATGGGTTGGCCACTGCATGCATCGGCGGCGGGCAAGGAATTGCAATGATAGTGGAACGAATCTGAACCAACTGAACGGTAAATAACCAGCGTGTGAAAAAGCGAGAAGAAGTACCATTCGCGATTGCGCAAACTGTCGCGGAGTATGCGGTCGGCGTCGATTTCCTGATTTTCCGATTTTATCCAAATTCTCGGCTAAGTTTTGTCTGAAAAAAAAGCCTAAACACCAGGTAAGTGTTGAAAATTGGGCGCTAAACTGAGCGCAAGACTTTGATCTCTATTCGGCATACAGCTTGCGAATAAAAGTGTGATGTGTTCAGTCCGATCCATCTTTCTAAAATCAAGTACCAAGAGTGGATTTTACCTGGCTCCAATGAGTATTACGCTTGCGCAAACCTTGGCAAGCGTGGTAGAAGTTCGCGGCTACAATCGCGCTTGACAGTCACTTCCTTCTTGATTGGCATAATTTCAATTTGTTCTCAGCTCGAACGTCGCAACTTGCGCCTAACCGGTTGCGCAGACTCTTTCAACGTTATCTCATGCCTAAGGAGTTCCCCAGTATGTCGAAATTTGTAAAGCTCTCTTTTGTGCTCTCGTTTATTCTCGGGATGAGCGCAATCGCTTTTGGACAGTCAACAGTGACTGGCGCCATTGGCGGCGTTGTGGCTAACCCGAATAAAGAAGTGGTTCCAAACGCAGCGGTGACGGTGCGAAACACGGAAACGAACAGGTCGGTTCAAGGTTGCGGGTCTTCAGCCCGGCAGCTATTCCGTGACTATCAATGGCGCGGGATTCAGTCCTTACACCCAGGAGAAAGTTTTGGTTGAAGTGGGACGGGAGACGACGCTTAACGCTGCTCTTTCGATTGGCCCGCTTGCCGGCGGTACGGTAGAGGTGACCTCGGAAGCTCCCGTAATTAACACATCGCAGCAGGACTTTTCGACGAATATCAACCAGACTTCGATCAATGAACTGCCGATCAATGGCCGGCGATGGTCTAACTTTGCTTTGTTGACGCCGGGCGCCGTGCCTGACGGCGTATTCGGCCTGATCAGCTTCCGCGGTATCTCGGGCCTGCTAAATAACAACACGATTGACGGCGGCGACAACAATCAAGCCTTCTTCTCGGAAGAGCGAGGCCGCACGCGTCTCAGCTATTCGATCAGTCAAGCCGCAGTCCGTGAGTTCCAGGTGAACACTTCTAACTATTCCGCCGAGTATGGACGCGCCGCGGGCGGTGTGGTCAACGCGATCACCAAGTCAGGCACAAACGAGTTTCACGGTAACGCGTTCCTTTACGTTCGCGACGAACAGTTTAACGCTCGCAATCCGCAGTCGTTCCAGACTCTCGCAGATGGGTCGGTCGTTGCGGTGTTCCCGGAAGACAATCGCAAACAGTTTGGCGCCACAATCGGCGGGCCGATAGTCAAGGACCATCTATTCTTTTTCTTCAGCTACGACGAGCAGAGAAGAAATTTTCCGACCGTCGCTATCCCCAACAATCCGACCTTCTTCAGCACTTTGAATAGGACGGCCCTGTTGGCTAAAGGCCTTACCAGCGCACAAATTGACCAGGGTTTTGCCTTCCTGCAGAGCCTGACCGGCGAAGTCCCTCGCAAGGGCAACCAGAGGCTATTCCTTCCGAAAATCGACTGGCGCGTTAACGACAACAACACCTTCAGCGCCAGTTTCAATCGGCTGCGCTGGCTTTCTCCCAATGGAGTGCAAACGTCATCTACAACGACGCGTGGCCGCAACAGCATAGGTGACGATGCGGTAGATGTGGATTGGCTGACGTTGCGGCTTTCGTCAACAATTTCGCCGACGCTCGTGAACGAGGCCCGCTTTCAGTGGGGGCGTGACTTCGAGCGTCAGCAATACGCGGGGCCTTTTACCGGGGAGCCCGCAACTGCGCCAAAGGGAGCCGCGCCATCAATAGCAATCACTGGTGGCCAGACCTTTGGAAAGCCGACCTTCCTCGACCGCACTGCATTCCCGGACGAGAGGCGCTGGCAATATGCCGATACCGTCACCATGACGAACGGCAACCACACCATTAAGTTTGGTGGTGATATCAACCATGTCAAGGACACCGACGATAACCTCTTCACTGAAGCCGGTTCTTATGCGTATAACCAGGGAACTACGCCCATCAACGATTTCATCCTTGACTACATGAACTGGGTACTTGGCGGAACCTTGCGAACTGCCGGAACGAAGTGCATCGCACAGCCCACGAAGACCGTGGGGCAATGTTATGGCGGCACATTCAACCAGGGTTTTGGACCATCGAAATTTATCTTCACCACGGATGACTTCAATTATTTCATTCAGGATGAATGGCGCTATACGCCGCGTCTGACTGTCAACCTTGGTCTGCGCTATGAATACCAGCGCTTACCCGACCCGCAGATACCCAACGCACTTTTTGACAATGACCCGCAATTCGCAGATTCAACGGGTAGGTTCCCAAAAGACCGAAACAACTTCGGTCCGCGCGTCGGCTTCGCTTGGGACATGACGGGCGATGGAAAGAATTCGCTGCGCGGTGGCTACGGTATCTACTATGGCCGGATCCAAAACTCGTCAATCGCAAACGCGATTATCAATACGGGTGTAGCCGCCGGACAAGTGCAGCTGAGCTTGACTTCAGTAATATTTCCACAGGCATTTAGCAGCGCGTCAGCCGCAAGCGGCGGCACGGCGCCCATTCCTAACATAGTGGTCATGAGTCCCAGGCTGCGCAACCCTATGATTCAGCAGGGCGACTTGGTGTATGAGCGTCTCTTGGCACGCAACACGATGTTCTCCTTTTCATACTTGATGAGCCATGGACGGGAGTTGACCAGATTTGTGGACATTAACCTTGCTCCGACGACTGCTACGACCACTTACACAATTTCAGGTGGACCATTCAACGGGCAAACCATAACTGTCCCGCGCTTTACCGCGCGACTAAACAATAACTTCAATGCCATATCCCAAATACGAAGCGATGTCAGATCGCAATACAATGCGGCTGTGTTTCAGTTGAATCGTCGCCTTACTAACGGCATCCAGTTTCAGACCAGCTACACCTATTCCCGTACGTCTGACGCTAGCCAGCAAACGGGAACATTCACTAATAACAACGATCCTTTTGATCCCTACAATTATGGGGAAGAAGAAGGACCGGCAAACTTTGACGTTCACAACAGGTTTGTGTTGAGCGGCCTGTGGCAGCCCAAGGCTCCCTTCGGCTTGCAAGACTCGGGGGCGGGACGCGCGATTTTGGGTGGTTGGACTCTCGCGCCAGTATTCGTAATTCAATCCGGTTTCCCCTACAGCTATGGCGTCACGGGCAATGCGCCTGCGACCTTGGCTGGTCAACCTAACCTTGTCAGAGCCGGAACCAACATCACGGGTTCGGGAGGAGCGAATCGTCTTCCCAGTTCGTTAACCGGCGCTGGACGCAACGTTCTGCGCTTCCCGAAATTCTGGAATTTGGATCTGCGGCTTTCGCGTCGTCTCAAGTTTAATGAGACGACGGCCGTCGAATTTCTGGCGGAAGGATTCAATCTAACGAACCGCACCCACATTCTGGGCAATCTGGACACGACTGCCTACGCAATCCAGGGCACGGCTCTGAACTTCCGGTCGCAATTCCAGACCATCACTCCACCAGCTGGCGAAACCCTTTATAAATCACGCCAGTTTCAATTCGCGGTGCGCTTTGAGTTCTAAGCTAGCGTAATTTGCAGCGCGGCGATTAGAAGAGGGGCGACCGTATGGTCGCCCCTCTTTATTGGTTCCGGCGCCCAACCTGCAAAAGTTTTAGTAAGCCTGACCGCAACCGGCACGGTTGGCCATGCCTAGACCGTCCCCCCCGCGCTCCGGGTGGATTAGTAGTATTTCGATAGATGCGTCCCAGGCCGCCGGTCGCGAGCACGGTCGCCGCGGCCAGATATCGAAGGACAGAGCGCTCCCGGCGGTCGAACATGTAGGCGCCGTGACATGTGATTGCGCGGTATTTGTCCGGTGGATCGCGAGAGTGATGCGGAAAGGTAATCAGGTCGACGGCTGTAATCTCTGATTCGATCGTGACGTTGGGACAATCATGCAAAGTCGTGATCAGTAGGTGTTGACATCAGATAGGGCTAGCCTATTTCCCGGTGATTTTGCTAGGATGTAAGTCCCCGCAAGAGCGGGCCCACCGAAGTAGAATCCCCGGCAATAGTCTCACCAGATGATCAACGAAGAACTCATAAAATCGGTCAAACAATTGCCCGCGTCGCCGTCGCTTCGCGCGGAATTTGATTTGCTCGCTGCCAAGGCTTTCCTGGCCATTCCCGATGCCGTTTACCTCTTCAACAATGGAAGGTTTCTAATCCAGTCAAATCCTCCCGGTTCACGCTTGCAGGGTTGTGAAAGTGACGAATTAATCGCCCGAAATTGCTGCGAAATGTTTTGGCACGTGGAAGGTGCTGACGGATGTGTAGTGGATCGAGCTCTGCAAATAGGTGAGAGAGTTGAAGTCGAAATCCAGGCGGGAGCGGATGGGAATAAGGCGATATCGATAATCGTCGAGCCACTCAGCGCCGGCGACGATGTAAAACCAGCCGCGCTCGTTATTGCCCGAGACATCTCCGAACTTCGGCGTGCAGAGGCTGAGGCCCTTGCACACAAATCATTTCTTGCCAGCATTGCAGATCGAACCCCCGATGAGATCTATGCGCTGGATGCCCAGAGTCGAATTACCTGGATGAATGAACGCGCCGAGGCTGACAAGGTGTCAACGTCCCTCGGTGGAGCTTTTCTCGACATCGTCTCCGCAGACTCTCGCACTCTCACTGCCGAGAATGTACAACGTACCCTGGCTGGCGACGAAACTGAGTATGAAGTGCGTGTGATCCGCGCCGATGGTTCCACAGGCTATGCGGAAGCTCACACATCGCCTCTTTGGAAAGATGGCGAAATCGTTGGGGTGCTTGTTTTTTTCCGGGACGTTACTGACCGGAATCGTGAACGCGAGCTGATGGCCCAATCAGACAAACTGCGCGCTGTCGGCGAGCTGGCGGCGGGCGTTGCTCACAATCTGAACAATTCACTGACCGTAATTCAGGGGCGCGCCCAGCTTTTGTTGAGAAACTCCACGGATGAGTCATCATCCAAGAGTTTGCAGATCATCACAAACGCGGTGGAAGACGGCACCAAGACGCTACGCCGAATACTGGAATTTGCCCGCCGCGATTCTGTCAGTGAGTTTGCTCCCGTGGAACTAGGTTATCTCGTGAGTTCCAGCATCGATATCGCCCGGCCGAAGTGGCAGAGTAAATCGCGAAAGAGCACTATCGAAGTCAAGATAGAAGGTAATGGACCGGTCTACGTGATGGGCGAGCAAGCTGAACTGCGAGAAGTGGTACTAAATCTAATCTTCAACGCGGTAGATGCGATGCCCGAAGGCGGTATAATGGAAGTCGGAGTCCGCGCGGAAATTGAAAGCGGCTGCTTCTGGGTTGCCGACACCGGCTGCGGCATGCCGGCGGAAACCGTTTCCCGAATCTTCGAACCGTTTTTCACTACCAAAGGAAAACTCGGTAGCGGCCTCGGCCTTTCCGCGTCTCACGGAATTATCACGCGTCACAAAGGCGAGGTCGTCGTTGTCAGCGAGCCCGGTGAAGGAACTCGTTTCGAAGTGCGACTGCCTGTCTGCGATAAGAATGATAGATTCGTGAAACGGACTGAAACTTCGGAAGAGGTTTGAACGCTGCCTAATAGTTTCCAGGGCAATCTCTTCGATTGTCCCAAGATCAAGCAGTAGAGTCTGCGAAACGTACATGTGCCGGGATTCTCACGTTCTCCTTTTCTTCGATTAATCAGCTCCGGCACCACTTGATTGCCTTCAATCGGTCAAAGTGCTGCGCGTCAATTCTGAGGAACACGCGTTGCTCTGTCGGTCACTGATGCAACCAGGCGAGATCGATTCTCGCGGGTGATGAGCAAAGGAGGGTTCAATGGGTTTACCAAATAGAGATGAGCTTGAAGGAAAGTTTGATCAGGCAAAAGGTGCCACGAAAGAAACTGTGGGCCGAGCACTCGACGATCGCGATCTCGAAGCAGAAGGCGATGCCGAACGCACCGGCGGTGAGGTGCAGGAAGGTTTCGGCAAAGCCAGACGTAAAGTCGGGGAGGCGATAGAAGACATCGGCGAATCAGTTCGCAAATAGCCTGGTGACTTTCACTTCAGATACAAAAGGGCTTACGACGTTTCGCTTGTCGTAAGCCCTTTTCGTTCGTTTGAATTGGCTATGCTTGTCGGAACTCACTCAGCTCGCACGTGCTCACCTCCGAGCGCCTCAAGCAATTCTTCCAGTTTGTCTGTTTCCTCTTCCGACCTGGCTTCGACGCCTAGCAAGATAGCGCCACTGCGCAGTCCGGCTTCATAAACTTTCGCGCGATATTCCGGTATGCCGGCCCCGATTAGTGCGCCGATAACGCCACCTGTCGCTGCGCCTGCACCGGCTCCGGCGAGTGCCGCCGAAATTGGGCCGGCAATTAGGAAATTCAATCCAGGCAGGTAAATCGTACTACCGACCGCCACGATCGTCGCCAACACCGCGCCAACAACACCGCCTACTGCGCCACCAACGCCGGCGCCGTCTGCTGCATGGGTTCGCGCTTGCAGGGCAAACTCTTTGCTTCGCGTAGCGTCAGACATCATGACACTGATGTCGTCACGCGTATACCCACGCTTCATAATTGCATCAACCGCCGCTTCCGCGGCGAGACGATTCTTGAAGAGTCCTGTCACTAATTTTGGTTTCGCCATACGAGTAATCCTCCTTCAGATTGCCGCCCGTAACGTCCACAAGGAAAGGGAGAAAAGACATAAGGGCAACACGTGTGCCGAATGGTAGGATGAGTATTTGGCAGCCTTTGTGCGGGGGTAAGGGTGGCTTCCCAGCCGGTAAGCAAACAGCGATCGGTCACTCTGTTTCGCTTCGGTACGCGGCATCATCAGGTCCGAGGAAACAAGCAGGCACGAATGCTCGGCTGCGGCAGCTGCGCCTAAGTTTGCGGTTGCAGGTTAGTTAAATATGGATGGACAAACCATTCTTGTGTACATTCGAGGGCTTAGAAGATTGTCCAATTTTACTCGGCATCAGAGTATCTCCCGTTGAAAATTCTTCAGATAAGTTCAGCTCAATCTATCGGGGGTGGCGAACGGCATCTCGCGGATCTGGCAAATGGCCTGGCGGGTGGCGGTCACGATGTTTATGTTGCGCTTCGATCAAACTCGCCGCTCCTGACGGAACTGAAACAAGTACCGGAAGGAAATGTAACCACGCTTCCTTTGCGAAATTCCCTTGATGCGATGAGCGCTCGACACCTTTCGCAGCTGGTGCGTAGGAAACAAATTCAGATCATTCATGCCCACATGGCCCGCGACTATCCACTGGCTGCTTATGCGGCACGGATGAATCCAGGCTCGAGATTGATCGTCACTCGTCATGTTCTTTTCGGTTTGAACCGATTGCATCGGATAACACTTTCCAAAGCAGCACGGATAATTGCGGTGTCGCATGCGGTTGCCTCGCAGCTTCAGGCGGATGCAATAGCGCCGTCAGAAAAAATCAGCATAGTTCTAAATGGAATCGATACCGAAAGGTTTCAAGAAGCAAGAAGAAGCTTCACTCGCTCTCAATTTCTTAACGTTTGGAATCTGCCCGAGGACTGTCTGCTCATCGGCACGGTAGGAGAGCTGACGCCACTAAAAGGTCAGGAAGAGTTTCTTCGCGCGGCCGCACGAGTACTGCAGCAAATTCCAACTGCATATTTCATAGTCGCCGGTATCGATCACTCGCGTGGAAAGGAGCATCGTTCCCGCATCAAGCAATTGATTGCAGAACTGGACTTGGCGAAGCGTGTCAGACTCGTGGGCTGGTTGGACGATTTGGCTCAGCTGTATTGTGGTCTGGATGTGCTCGTCTCCGCGTCCCACACAGAATCTTTTGGACTGGTATTGGCGGAGGCGATGGCCGCCGGCACGGCTATAGTGGCAACTGAAACTGCGGGCGCGCGCGAACTGATCAAACCGGGTGAAACCGGCCTGCTGGTTCCCGTAGGCGATGTCGACCAGCTGGCGGCGAGTATTGTCGGTGTATTAAGGAATGAAAATGGGAGGATCCGAATGGGAACTGCCGCTCAAAAAATCGCTGCCGAACGGTTTACTATTGAGCGCATGATTGATGAAACGGAAAAAATCTATCAGGGAAGCCTGTAGTGAATTCGCGATCGTTTGACCGCCCTTAAAGGTTGTCAATCTTCGCCGCCAGAATAAAGTCGCTTTCGGTTAGACCGTCAATCTTGTGCGTCCAGATTGTAATTTCGGCCCGACCCCATCCATAGCAAATGTCGGGGTGATGCCACTGTTCCTCTGCAACTTCCCCTACTCGATTCACAAAGGCCTGCGCCTCTTTGAAGTCTTCAAATTTGTATTCCTTGCGCAGGTGGTGCTCATTTACAACTTCCCAATCGTCAAGCTGGGCCTGCAACTTCTTTATCTCCTCGGTTGGCAATGGCGGTACGCCACCGCGGCAGGGAACACACTGACGGTTTGCTAGTTCGTTCATAATCCGTCCTCCAAAGACGCCTTCTTCAATATCGCAATTTGTCCCGCATGATAAAGACTGTGCTGAATTACTCCATGAAGCGTCACATAAACCGAACTCATACCTTCCAGGATTGGTTGGTTCAGTCTTGCATCGTCCATCTCAGAAACTGCTTTACGCAATGCTTCGTGCGCTTGCCTGAGCATTTCTTTGGCACGTTCCCAGGCGGGCTCATCGGTGTCGGTGACTGCGGGCCAGTCTTCAACGGTTGACAGTTGCGCCCGATCTCCTTCCAGCCTCCTTCGGCACGCGCGCTCCCAGCTTGCGATGTGCAGCACGATTTCCCAAATGCTGTGCGCGCTATCGAGAGGTCGAGCGGCGGCCTGCGGCGCCGTTATCCCATCGAGAATCTCAATTACGGCAGGTCCATGCCACGCTTCGCCGGCGAAGGCTCGGTTCAGTTGATCGACGATTCTTTCGACCTCAGTCATGACGATTTGTCATTCAACTCGACGAGTGTTTCGTCGGCTAGAGTTTCCATTTCAGCCCGCAAGTTCTCTCGTTCCATATAGAGTTTGGCCAGCGGCGCCGTCAACGCGACATTATCATCTTGAGCCGGATCGAAACCGCGCGCAATCATCTCGTTGCGCAATTGCTGATCTACCAGCCGCAGTTTCTCTGCAAGCTCCGTTTGCCTGGACTCTTCCGGACCTGACATGCCTCAAACATTCTACACTCACACTTTGCAGTTTGGCCCGTCAGCTGGAAGCATTTGCGGTCGACTAATTTCTCTCAATTGTTCTTGCTCACATCATGGTGTCACGGCTTGCTAAGACCACGCGTGAACAGATAGTCTTTAGGAACAAGCTCCTGCAATTCATAAACTTTAAGCAACCGATGCGCAGTCGGAAACTGTCTGTCGATAATCGGCGAGCCAACTGCGCCGGGAGGAAATAGTGGCAGTTATTCGTCCTTTTAGTGCTTTGCGTCCACCAGCGGATCGTGCCGGCGAGGTGGCGAGCCTTCCTTACGACGTGGTCAATACTGAGGAAGCGCGGGCGTTGGCAGCCAATAATCCCCTGAGTTTTTTGCACATCTCTCGTCCGGAGATTGATTTGCCCGATGACACAGATGTGCACAGCGATCCGGTGTATCGCAAAGCCTTTGAAAATTTTGAAAAGTTGGTCCAAGACTGTCCACTGTTGATCGAAGAAGCTCCAAGCATCTACCTCTACCGACTGATAATGGGAGACCATGAACAGATTGGCGTAGTCGCATGCTGCTCGATAGATGAGTATGACCAGGATCTAATTCGCAAACACGAGCGAACCCGTCGCGATAAAGAGGACGATCGCACTCGTCATATGCTGGTGCTACGCGCCCAGACCGGCCCCGTGTTCCTTACGTACCGGTCGAGCCGCGAGATTGACACGATGATGATGGAGACGACCATGGCGAATGCCATTTTCGATTTCACCGCGGCTGATGGCATTGAGCATACCATCTGGCGTGTGCCCGATCCCGTGCGGTTCGTCCATGCCTTTCGTGAGATTCCATTCCTCTACATTGCCGATGGACACCATCGCGCCGCCAGCGCTGCGCGTGCTCGCGCCGAACTCAAGGAACAGAGCTTCGGACATACCGGCGACGAAGAATACAACTTCTTCCTCGCGGTAATCTTCCCGGACGATCAAGTACAGATACTTGCCTACAACCGCGCTGTGCGCGATTTGAATGGACTCTCGACAGGAGAGTTTTTTGAAAGACTCAAGAAGAGTTTTGATGTTAAGGAGGATGGAGCCGACACGCCGAAGCGCCGGGGAGAGTTTGGGATGTATCTGGAAGGCCGTTGGCACACGCTCAGTCTGCGAGCGGACGCAGCGCCGCCCCAGGGAACTGTGGCCTCATTGGACGTAAGTATTCTTCAGGATCGCGTGCTTGCTCCGATCCTGGGCATAAATGAGGTCCGGACCGACAAGCGCATCGACTTTGTAGGCGGCATGCGCGGCAGCAAAGAACTGAAACGTCTTGTAGACGAAGGCAAAGCAGCGGTGGCTTTTTCGCTCTATCCCACGACGATGGTTGACTTGCTGAGCGTTTCTGACGCCGGCGAAATAATGCCGCCGAAGTCAACGTGGTTTGAACCGAAGCTGCGGGATGGGCTTCTCATTCACCCAATCTAGTTTCGCGTCTAGAGTCCACAGTCTGGAGTCCACAGTCTGCGCAGGCAGGAAGGAAATGGCGGATCAAGATTGGGACTCGAGACTCCGGACTCGAGACTCCAGACTGTAGACTCCAGACTTTAACGATGCGCCTCTTAATCGCCGACAAGTTCGAACAGTCCGGCCGCGATGGTCTGCAGGCCATTGGCTGCGACGTGTCGTATCAGCCAGATCTTAAGGAAGAGACCCTGACGGAGGCAATTCGCCAGGAAACGCCTGACGTGCTCGTGGTGCGAGGCACCAAAGTCACCGAGTCGATGCTTGCAGCGGGCCAGATCAAACTGGTGGTCCGAGCCGGCGCGGGTTTTAATACTATTGACGTCGCCGCGGCATCGCGTCGCGGCATCTACGTTTCGAATTGTCCTGGTAAAAATTCCATAGCGGTGGCTGAATTGGCCTTTGCGCTCATTCTCGCGCTCGATCGGCGAATCGCCGACAATGTCATTGCTTTGCGCCGCGGCGAATGGAACAAGAAAGAGTTTTCCAAAGCGCGCGGCCTGTTTGGTCGCAAGCTGGGTCTCATTGGTGTCGGAAAGATTGGTGCGGAAATGATTCCGCGCGCGCGGGCCTTTGGCATGCCTGTGGTTGCCTGGAGTCGCAGCTTGACTCCCGAACGTGCCGAAGCACTCGGAATTGAATACAAAGTAACGCCACACGAAGTAGCGCGTGAATCTGACATTGTTAGTGTTCATGTTGCATTAAACCCTGACACCAAAGGCTTCCTGGGCGCGGACTTCTTCGCGTCGATGCGTCCAGGCACTCACTTCATAAACACGGCGCGCGGCGAGGTGGTGGATCAGGCGGCATTGGTCGAGGCTATGAGGTCGCGCGGTATTCGCACGGGACTTGACGTGTATGCCGCAGAGCCCACTTCCGCGACTGCGGAGTTTACGGACAAGATTGCCGGGGAAGCGAATCTTTACGGCACGCATCACATCGGGGCTTCGACCGATCAGGCACAGGAAGCAATCGCCGCCGAGACGGTTAGGATAGTTCGCGAATTTAAGGAAACCGGCAAAGTCCCGAATGTAGTAAACCTCGCGCGGCAAACGCCCGCGACTCACCGGCTCGTCGTTCGACATCTTGATCGTCCCGGAGTATTGGCAACAGTGCTCGACGCGATCAAGTCAGAAGGAATGAATGTGCAGGAGATGGAGAATATTGTTTTCGAAGGCGCGGAAGCTGCTGTCGCTCGCATTAATCTGGACAACGCGCCCTCGCGCGAAATGCTGGATAGACTTCAGGCCGGGAATGCGGACATCATTGAGCTTGATCTGCTTGAGTTGCCTGGGCTATGACTAGAAGGGTGGTTCATACGATTTGGAACGCTAATCGGACACGGCGCGTGGACGTCTTTCAGCGGGAGAATGGTCAGTTTGGTTTCGAAGAATTGACCTATGGTATCGAGGAGCAATCGTGGTTTCCGTATGGTCGTCGTTCAGTGTCATTCACTTAGCTGCCATTCGTGAAGCGCGAGATCGGGTAAGTTGGGGTGCCGCCGAAGAAGAGAATTATAAATGAACACTACCGTCATCACCGGCGCTTCCAGCGGCATTGGCGAAGTCTTTGCGCGTAAGCTTGCGGCGCGTGGCCGCAACGTTTTGCTGGTCGCACGTTCGGAAGACAAGCTGATAACGTTGTGCAATGAGCTGGGCCGTTCCAACAGCATTCGCGCGCAATACGTCGTGCTCGATCTAAGCAAGCCTGAATCGCCGGAGCGTTTGTTTGCAGAAGCGGAGAAGCGCGGTTTGTTGGTCGACATGCTCATCAACAACGCCGGTTTCGGCTCGATGGATGAATTCAGCAAGCTCGACCTGGCGCGCGAGCTGAACATGATCGACCTCAACATCAAATCTCTGGTAGAACTGACGCATCGGTTTATTCAGCCCATGCTCGCGCGCAAACAGGGAACAATCATCAACGTCGCTTCCACAGCCGCATTTCAGCCAGTGCCTTACATGGCTACCTATGCAGCCACAAAGGCTTTCGTGCTTTCGTTTTCAGAGGCGCTCTGGGAAGAAAACCGGGCACACGGAATCAAGGTGATGGCCCTCTGTCCCGGTGTTACTGAGACAAACTTCTTTGAAGCCGCTCGTGGACACAAACCACCCGCACGCGTTTCGCAGACTCCGGAAGAGGTAGTAGACGTAGCGCTCCGCGGGCTGGCCCACGGCAAGAGTCACGTCATCTCGGGCTGGATGAATTTTCTGATGACAGAGAGTGAGCGCCTTGCGCCGCGATCGTTGGTGACCCGCCTGGCCGGCCGGATGATGCGGTCGCAAAATAAGAGTAAATCGTGAATCGTAAATCGTGTTTGATTGCGCGAGACGTTGGGATTAGGTCAGACAGTACTTCATTCTTAATATTTACCATTTACGATTCACGATTCACTGTTTATGGAGACAAGAATGACTGAACGAATACACAATTTCAGCGCCGGACCGGCTATCCTCCCGGTGCCGGTGCTGGAAGAAGCGCAGCGTGACATGTTGAGCCTTCCCGGCGTCGGCATGTCAGTGATGGAAATCAGCCATCGCTCGAAAACCTTTGATGAGATTATTAGTCATGCGGAGTCGAGTCTGCGAGATCTTCTTACCATTCCCGAAAACTATCATGTGCTCTTCCTGCAGGGTGGGGCGAGTCTCCAATTCTCAATGATCCCAATGAATTTTTTGCCTCAGGAAGGCAGCGCTGATTACATAATCACGGGCAGTTGGGGAAAAAAGGCCCTGAAGGAAGCGAAGCGCGCCGGTATTGCAAATGTTGCTGCCACGATGGCTGACGGCGGTTTCACGCGCGTTCCCGGCAGCGATGAACTCCAGCTGGACCCTAAGGCGGCCTACGTCCACATAACGACTAATGAGACGATTGAGGGAGTGGAATGGAAAAAGGAACCCGATGTCGGTGAGGTCCCGCTGGTCGCCGACGCCTCATCCGACATCCTGTCGCATCCAATTCCGGTGGATAAATATGCGCTTATCTATGCTGGCGCGCAGAAAAATATGGGTCCGAGCGGCGTTACTCTGGTCATCTTGCGCGACGATCTGCTGAAGCGAATACCGGATGGCCTCCACACAATGCTCGACTACCGAACGCACGTCGATAACAAATCTCTCTACAACACGCCGAACACCTGGGGCATTTACATCATCAGCCTGGTTTGCGAGTGGCTCAAGGACAAAGGTGGGCTTGAAGCGATGCATCGCGAAAATGAGGCAAAGGCGCAGCTAATTTACGACGCTATCGACGGAACGGAATTTTATCGCGGACATGCTGATGCCGACTCGCGCTCGATCATGAATGTGACTTTTCGCCTTCCTTCGGAAGAGCTCGAAAAGAAATTCACCACGGAAGCAACGGCGCAGGGCCTTGATGGTTTGAAAGGGCACCGATCCGTGGGTGGCATTCGCGCTTCAATCTACAACGCCTTTCCGCTAACGGGTGTAGAAGCGCTGGTTGCTTTCATGAAAGAGTTTGAAGAGAAGAATGGCTAAGAAAGCGCCCGTAGTCTAAACGCCACAGAGCGCAAACATTTTGCAAAAGGTTCGCAAAGAATCCTCTGATTAGCGTGGGACTTTGCGGCCTTTGCGCGTTCTTTGGGCAATTTGCGTTTAAAGTATCTCTCAATGGATTCAACCGACCAGACAGATCTCTCCACTTCTTCCGAGAATGAAACCCTGACTCTCGAAGTCAATGAAACGGATGCCGGCATGCGCCTCGACGCTTATCTCGCCAGGCACGTCGTTAGTTGGAGCCGGGCTCGCTTGCAACGCCTGATCGAAGGAGGCGACATCCTGGTCAATGGAAGAGTTGCAAAACCGTCTTACAAAGTTTCTGCAAAAGACAAAGTAGAAGTTGAACTAACCCCCGCGCCTGCCACCAACTTTACCCCGGAAAACATTCCGCTCGAAATCGTCTTCGAAGATGACCACCTGATCGTGGTTAACAAGCCCGCCGGGCTAATAGTCCACCCAGCGGCGGGCGTCTATTCCGGAACACTTGCCAACGCGCTTGCCTATCATTTTCAACAGCTATCGAATGCCAACTCAATCCGACCCGGCATCGTGCATCGATTAGACAAGGACACTTCAGGATTGCTTGTGGTCGCCAAAACGGAATCGGATCATGAAAGCCTGGCAGACCAATTTCGTGCGCGAGAGGTTTTCAAGAGTTACGTTGCATTGGTTTACGGCGTGGTGAAAGAGGGCGGTCGCATTGAACAGCCGATCGCGCGCGACTCCCGCAATCGAACACGTATGGCTATTGTCCCGGGCGGGCGTGGAGCTCTGTCGCTCTATAAGATTCGGCGGAGTTATGATTCGTTTACGCTTCTCGACGTGGAACTGAAAACTGGACGAACTCATCAGATTCGGGTTCACCTGGCTTGGTTAAAGCATCCGGTGGTGGGCGATGAACTTTACGGTAGCGGTCGGGACAATAACATCCAGGACGCTCAGTTGCGCGCACAGATTCGCAAGCTGAAGCGACAGTTTCTTCACGCGGAGCAGTTAGGCTTTCGGCACCCGCACACTGGCAAACAAATGCACTTCGTCGCGCCCCTGCCGGCGCAGCTAACTCAGCTGCTGGAAGAACTTGAAACGCGGAGACAACCTGACAAATCTTAGCGTGTTATTCGGGTTGCCCATTCAGCGGCCTGATGGCGATCGAAAAACACGATCAATGCATGCGTTTGCGTCGGTTTGCTCGATTCCGCATATATGGTCTTATAATGTTGACAAGCCAATTGCAGTAGTCCTAGCTCTTAGGGCAACGGGGCCGAGTTGACAGGGCATCAAAGCGCAGGTCTCCAACAGTCGGAAACACGGCAAATCACAGATTCCATATGAAGCATTGTTTTCCCCATTTTTTGACGCGGCTATTACTGCTTACCCTTGTCCTGACGACGGCTGAAGGAGTACGAGGACAACAACAAAAGGCCCGGCCAACGCCACCGCCAGCTACCGAGCAGGACGATCAGTCGGAAAAAATATTCATTCGCCGTGTTAGGGTTCCTATTACTGTGGTTGATAAGAAAGGCCAGTTTGTTGCCGGGCTCACCCAAAAGGATTTCGTCATTCTCGAAGACCGAGTGCCGCAACAGATCGAAACGTTTTCAGATGATCGCGGCCAATCTTTGCCGGTATATGTGGCAGTCTTGATGGACACGTCTCCGTCGACAGCAGGCAAACTGAAGTTTGAACAAGAGTCGGCGATGAATTTCATCCAAACCGTGGTACGAGCGCGAAAGGATCAGGTACTCTTTGCCACTTTTGATCATGAGATCAATCTGCGTCAGGACTTCACCAGCAAACTTGATCTCCTGGATCGCGCGGTGTCGAATATTAAGTCGACAGGAAATCAAACCGCGCTGTTTGATGCTATTTGGCAATTCTGCGACGAGAAGCTGAGAACGGCTGCCGGTCGTCGCGTTCTCGTGGTCATCACTGACGGTGAAGATACTTATAGCCGGGCTGACTTGCGCGATGCCATTGATATCGCTCAGCGTACGGAAACGACAATTTTCGCGATCTCCACCAAAGCCGGGTTTACATCTACCGTTCCCGGCGTTGAGGCTGGAGAAATCAAGGATAAGAAGGACCGCGAGTTGACAACGCTGGCTGAAGAAACCGGCGGAGTGGCGTTTTTCACCGGCGACATGCTTTCCCTCGAGCGTTCATTCAATAAGATTTCCAAAGAGCTTCGCGCTCAATATCTGGTTACTTACAAACCGCTTAATGATCGTTACGATGGCAGCTTTCGTAAGGTTGAAGTCAAACTTGCCGAAGGTCGAAAAGATCTTAAGGTGCGAACAAAGCATGGGTACACGGCAAAAGCAGATAGCGTTAGGCCGTAAAGCAAAAGATGGCTAATCGAGCAATAAGAAATTTCCTGTTGATCCCTGGCCTGGCAGTCGCGCTGCTGGCCGGTTCTGCAGTGCCGGAGAAGATGTTTGCGCAGACTCAAGGTACCGCTGTTCCTGAGAAGTCCCGGACAAGGCGAGTAACTAATTCTGAACAGGCCGCTCCGTCACCCACGCCACCTGCTCCCAAAGAAGAAACTCCGCAAGAATCGGATGAAGTCGTTCGTGTCGAAACTAACCTGACCAGTATTTTCTTCACTGCCGCCGACAGCAACAAACGTTTTATCGACAACCTCAAGAAAGAAACTATTCAAATACTGGAGGATGGTCAGCCGCAGGAAATATTCACGTTTCAACAGAATCTCGATTTACCTCTTTCGATAGCCATACTGATCGATACAAGCCGCTCAGAAGAACGCACACTGCCGGACGAGAAGGCGGCGGCGCGGGCTTTCGTCGAAGCCGTAATGCGTCCAGACAAAGACGAGGCGGCAATCGTTTCATTTACCGGCGACGTTACCCTGGAACAGGGGTTCACAGGAAATCTCGATCGCTTGCGTCGCGCTATCGATCGGGTCGAGTTTGTGCCACCTTCCGGTTACATCGGCGGCGGCGTGGTCGTGGGCGGTACGCCCCCGATTTCGGATCAGAATCAAATACTCGCCGGGTCAACTGCAATTTGGGATGCCGTTTGGGCGTCTTCCAACGATCTGCTGGCAGCTTCCGCTGACCACGTACGTCGCACAATAATTCTGCTAACTGACGGTGAGGATACAATCAGTCAAGTGAAGATGCATGAGGCGATTGAACGCGCGCAGAAGGCGGACGCACTTATTTACGCCATCGGTATCGGTGATAGTTATCAAGGTGGCGTCGACATGGGCTCGCTGCGAAAGATTACTGAACAAACCGGCGGCCGAGCCTACTTTCCGCGAAGCGAAAGCGAGTTGAGAAGCGCCTTTGCACAGATTCAGCGCGATCTGCGGGAACAATATCTTATCGCCTACTCGCCTTCAAACAAGGCGCGGGATGGCTCATATCGTAAGATTCAGATTGAAGTAATAGATCCGGAGCTGCGAAGGCAGAAGCTCAAACTAAATTACCGCCCAGGCTACTTCGCCAAGACCGCCGACCGAGAATTACCCGCCAGAAAGCGGTCCACTCCTTAAGAGGCTCCGTTTTTGCAAGCAAATCGCGGCCTTTTTGCGGATTTAATCCCATGACAAACTCCTGCCAACCTTGTTATACTGCGTCGCGCGGTTTAGTCAAAAACCGTTATTCCTAAGCTTACGCGCTTGCGGGTTGCCCAGGATTAACGAGTCTTATTACTTGCCTCTCCCAATTGCCAGCAATGCCGCCTCCGACACCCCGTCAATCCAACTGGCTGCCTCAAACTCTTTAACATGATTAAAGCCTCTTCAGAAAAGTGCCGAGTGCTGATCGTAGATGACGATCACAAAGTTCGCGCGCTTCTCACCGAACTTATCGAAAACGAAGGGTACGAAGTCGCATCTGCCGGCGACGGCTGGAGCGGACTCGAACTCCTAACCTCTTTTGAGCCCGACGTTGTGATCAGTGATGTGGTGATGCCTGTCCTCGAAGGTATCGAGCTTTGCCGCCGAATCAAGAAAGAGCCGAGGACCGCTGATATTCCTGTTCTTTTGATCAGCGGCAATCGCAATAGTGTGGAAGATAGTATTGCCGGTTTGACAGCGGGCGCCGACGACTACCTGGAAGTTCCGTTTCGTAACGAGGAATTGCTAGTCAAGGTTGCGAGACTCGCCGAGCGCCGTCGGGTGGAAAGGCACTACAGAGAGATTGTCGAACAGGCAGCAGACATTATCTACACTCGCAACATGGATGGAGTTATTACAAGCATCAACGCTGCCGGAGCCAGGTTTTTTGGCAAATCTGCTGAAGACATTGTCGGGGGACATCTCAGCCAGTTGATCGGTTCCGAGTCAGCGGCGCGGGATATTCAGGAGACAAAAAAAGTTGCCAGCGATTCACCGCTGCGATCGACCTATCATCTAAAGGATGCCGAAGACAACGGACGATATCTTGAGGGCGTCATTACAATTGAGCGCGATCTCCAGCGGCGTCCAACCGGCATCCGCGGCGTCGTCAGAGACATCACCGAGCAAAAGCATGCCGAGGCAGCACTAAGAGAAAGCGAAGAACGGTATCGCCGGTTGGTAGAACTTTCGCCGGAAGCGATCGTCGTTCACAGCGAAGGCAGATTCGTTTACATCAATCCCGCGGCGCAAAAGCTTTGGGGGGCATCGACTCCTGAAGAATTGATTGGCAAGCCCATATTGGATGTCGTTCATCCGGATTCGCGGGACATGGCTCGGAGAGGGATCCGCGAGATTGAGGAATTAGGTTCAGCAACGCCACTCAATGAACAGAAGCACATTAAGCTCAACGGAGAGGTGATCGATGTTGAAGTTGCCGGAATGCCTTTCCTGTTTTGCGGAAAGCCTGCAGTGCAGGCGGTAATTCGGGATGTAACTGAAAAGCGCCGTGGACGTGAGGCATTACGGCAGACTGAGGCACGCCTTCGCACAGTCGTTAGTAGTGCTTCCCTCATACTTTTTGCCCTCGATCAAAATGGAATCTTCACCTTGTCGGAAGGTGAAGGACTAAAAGCGCTCGGTTGGAAGTCAGGAGAAATGGTCGGCAGATCGGTTTTCGATATCTATGCCGACAATCCCGAGGTGCTCACGAATATCCGCCGCGCACTTGCCGGCGAGACATTTTCGCGGGCAGTCGATGTTGGCGAACTTACGTTCGAAGCGCGCTATTCGCCGTTGACGGATGATGCCGACAATGTAATCGGTGTTATCGGCGTGGCTACTGATATAACCGAGAATCGCAAAGCGCAAAAAGCATTGCAGGAAAACGAAGAACGCTATCGTGAACTTTTTGAGAACGCCAATGACATCATCTACACGCACGACCTTGCGGGAAACTTCACCTCACTGAATCGAAGTGGCGAGCAGCTGACGGGTTACAGCCGTGAAGAAGCCTTACAGATGAATATCGGGGACGTCCTCGCGCCGGAATATGTGAACATCGCCCGGCGGATGATTACCCAGAAAACTGATCAGAAGGGCGCGACGATCTATGAGCTGGAACTCCTTAGTAAGAATCGTCGCCGTGTCCGGTTGGAAGTGAGTACGCGACTCATCTATCAAGAAGGGAAACCTGTCGGCGTGCAAGGGGTGGGTCGCGACCTCACGGAACGCAAACGCTCTGAAGAAGCCCTGGCCCAGCAGTCTCAACGCGAAGCGATGACACATCGCATTTCGCAAGCCATACGCTGCTCCCTGCATAGTTCAGAGATCTTCCATACGGCTGTTAACGAGCTCGGGTCCTACCTCAACGCCGATCGGTGTTCCTTGTTCATCAAGGACGAAACTGGAAACCGGGCGATGAACACGGCCGAATATCATGCCGGGGGCGTTCTCCCGGCCGCAGCTAACTTCCCGTTGGAGGACTTGCGCGCATTAATCGGATCGCTCGATGAAAAGGGCGTACTTTGCTTTAATGATGCCGCCCACGATGTGCGCATAGCAAACGTTTATGAGCGCATTCTGTCGAAGGCGGGCGTGCGATCAATCATGTACGTCGCCATTCGGGTTGGCGACGAGGTTACCGCTGCTTTTGCCCTCTCGACCACACGCGAGCTGCGTCATTGGAGTGAATCAGACATAGCTCTTGCCAAGGCCGTCGCCGATCAAACAGGCATCGCCATTCGCCAGGCAGAGCTGTTTCAGAAGGCGGAAGCCACTTCGAAACGCGAAGTGTTGGTTAACAACGTGACTATGGCCATACGAGCTTCGCTTAGCCTTCCTGAAGTCTTGAGTACGGCGACTCGAGAACTTGGACTCGCGCTTGGTGCTTCCCGAGTTCACATGCACCTTTATGACCCCGATAATCCCATTTCACCGATTGAGCACGAGTACGTAGCTCCGGGGTGCAAGAGCATAAGCACTTTCCACGATAGCTACGACGACCCGGTTGGGCAACATCTGTTAAGGAGTGCGAAACCGCTTGTCATTGCCGACTCATTGAATTACCACGAAGAACCCGCAGATGTCAGTGACGCTGTTAGAAAGCACGCTCGCCTGGTGGATGTTCAATCTCAAATCGCCTATCCGCTGATTGTCAAAGGTCTATTCCGCGGCGTGTTGTGTATCCATCAAACAGATCGTCTTCGCCCCTGGTCTGAAGACGAGTTGTCTTTGGTCGATTCAGTCGCCGAACGGTTGGCGATTGGCATGGCACAGGCTGAGCTCTTCGAAATGGTAGCGAAGGGCAAATCGGAATGGGAAACAACTTTCGATGCCATGTCTGACGGGATATTCATCTTTGATCGCGATGGTCTGCTCAAACGTGTCAACCGCGCCGGGGCGGCGTTGGAAGAATCAAACCCGCGTGCCCTGTTGGGCAGCAGGTGTTGCGATATTCTTCGCGCCACATCAGAAAATTCAGATTGCGTCGTCGAAAAGGCAATTGAAGAAGGTCGCAGCGTTACCATAGAGGTCACCCCTGACCGGCTCGACCGGCCCATTTTGGTTTCAATTGAACCGGTTGTGGACAAGGCGGGTGCGGTGACAGCCGCAGTCTGCACCGCTCGCGACCTTTCGGAACTACGCAAGGTGGAGGCGGTCGCCCGCGAGCACCAGTCTCTGCTTACAAACATCCTGGAGAGCGCTCGCGAGTCGATTTATGCAGTAGATATGGATGGCAGATTTAAGTGGTGTAACAGCGCCACGCTATCAGCGCTTGGCTTGAAGCGCGAAGAGTTTATTGGCCATCTTGTTTGCGACCTGGTTTACGAATCAGATCGGGAACTCGTCCGGGATAAACTGCAGGCTGCCATGAAGGGCCAGCCGCAAACTTATGAAATGCGCTATTTTTCCGGTGACGGAAAACTCCGCTATGCGCGAGTCGACAATTCCCCGCTGGTGGTCGAAGGCCACACAACCGGCGTCCTGGGTATTGCCCGGGACATCACCGAGCAGAAACAAGAGCGCGAACGGGCCGCGCGGGCCGATAAGTTGCGCGCTCTGGGCCAACTGGCTTCCGGCGTTGCACATGATTTCAATAACTCTCTCGCTGCAATCCTGGGCCGGGCTCAGCTACTCCGTCGCCAAACGCAGGACGAGCCGCTTCTGCGTAATATTGAAATTATTCAAACAGCCGCCGAAGATGCCGCCGCTACGGTTCGTCGCATTCAGACCTTCGCTCGTAAATCGCCGGCTAAGGAATTTGAAATGCTCGAGGTCAAGAGCTTGCTAAATGATGCCATTGAGATTACGCGTACTCGTTGGGAAAACGAGGCAAGACTCCGCGGCCTCGACTATCAGGTAACGCTCGAGGCGGAAGGTGACCAGCATACTTTTGGCAGTGCGTCAGAGCTGCGAGAAGTTTTCGTCAATCTAATAGTCAATGCAGTTGATGCGATGCCCAACGGCGGTGAGCTTTCCATTGGGTGCTTGCTTGACGGAGCTCGGCTGCGCTTGCGGTTTGCTGATACGGGAACAGGAATGCCTGAGGACGTAAGGCAAAAGATCTTCGATCCATTCTTTACGACCAAAGGTGCACAAGGTACCGGACTCGGACTTTCAGTAAGTTACAGCATCATCGAGAGACACGAAGGATCAATAAGTGTCGCGTCGGAGGTAGGTGGCGGCACCGTATTCACCATCGATCTTCCGGCGAGCGTTGTTGAGTCAGAAACCAATAAGACGTCTGCTGTAAATGCGGGAATGCCGTCGCTTGCGATTCTCGTAGTTGATGACGAGCCCGCCGTACGAGAGACGTTGGCTGAGATGCTTGAAGTGATGGGTCATCGCGTGCTGCTTGCCGAAAGCGGACAAAGCGCCTTGCAGGCTTTAGCAGGAGACAATTGTGACCTGGTGTTTACTGACCTGGCGATGCCGGATATGGACGGTTGGGAGACTACACGAGAAATCCGCAAGCGCTGGCCCGAGATGCATGTCATTCTCGTAACTGGTTACGGAACAGGCACCCTGCCTCCTGCCGGCGAGGACCATCTGGTTAACGGTATTATCGGCAAGCCATTCGATTTTTCGCAGATAAGCCAAACAATTACCAGCATCTTAGCCAACGAGCTTGTACTGGAAAATGCCGGCGCCTAATGAAGAACCTCGAGAGAGTCTGGTCTCCCAGAGCGTTAGTTGTCGTAGTTCATGATTCCCGCGCTGGCCGTGAATCCCACCCCAAAGCCCACAACCATCGCCGGACCTTTCCAGTCGTTCTTCTCAGCGAGCATGAAACCGGTTGAGGCGCTCGAGAGGTTGCCGTAATTCTTCAAGACTTCATAAGAGCCCTGAACCTTCGTGGAATCCTTTTCCAGATGAAGTTGTGAGCACACGCCATCGAGTATCTTTTTGCTTCCTGTGTGAATCAAGCAATCGTCCACCTGGCCCAGGTTTGAGACCGGCGAGTCAGGATGTTGCAAGACGTTCTTAACCGTAGTGACCGCATAGTGGGCACCGCGAGTGGGTACGCTGGGTCGCATGAAGTATTGCGGTCGTCCTTTTAAAAACTCATGTGAGCTGTTGCTATTCATCGTGAGGAGGTTGACGTCTTCAGTTTCCTCGTTGGTTAAGTGAGATATTGGTCCAAAACTTGGTTTTCCTTCTTCGTTGCCGACTAGCAGAGCCACCGCGCCATCACCAAAGAGCATTGATTGAATGACGAAGGTGGTATCCAACCTTTTCTGTTCAAACTGGGCTTCATCGAGTTTCTGCTCCTTCCTTAGTCGTAGGATTTCTCGAAATCCGTAATATTCGTCGCGTAAGAGGGGCGCGACGTAGGGAGTGTGGGCTTCGGCCATTAACACCATTGCTAACTGGCCGGGATTTGCGGCGAGATACCATTGAGCGACCTCAATGGACTTCAACAAAACCGAACAACCTTGAGCCTGCATACTGACCGTGCGAATTGAGCGAGACAAAAGTCCGTGAGTCTTTCCCATGATTTCTGAGGCCAAACAGGGAAGCATTTGGTCCGGGGTATTGGTAGCGGCAATCAGCAATCCAATCCGCGAAGGATCTCCCTGCCACTCCTCAATGCAACGCCGGGTCGCACCAACACCGAGTTCGGTAGTGGAACTTGTCGCGTTCATTGCTTTACCCGCCAGGAACTCAGGATAGTTATCCATCACGGAATATCTTTGATCGACGCCTAATGAGTTGAGCGTGTTGATCAGCTCGGGGGAAAGTTTGTGTAGAAGGGCATTAGCGAGCTCCGTAGTTTGAAATGCGTATTGGGGGGTCGCAGTGGCTGCTGAGAGTAAGTTGATCACGATCGTTATCTCCTGAGGGTCTGAGAATTAGTTGCCGCCTTCGAACCCTCTGTCTTGTGCGTTACCGCCGCCTGAGGAAGAAGGTGAGTGGTCTTCGAGTCTGCTTCGTTCGACAAGGTGTATGTCAATGCCCATGCCACGGTCCGACCGAGACGGTTTACTAAGCTAAATGCAGAAATCATGCGACTTACGAGTTTCGCATGGCCGAGGTGCCGATCACTCCGGTTGGATACCAGATATGCAGCAAGACCCCTCAAATTCTCATAGAAGGCTTTTTGTTAGCAGATTGTGGTGAGTGTCAATGGTAAGCAAGTATACAGATGTGTAGCTTGTATTCAGCCAGCCAGCCGGCTTTGCACAAAAGCCCAGCCAGCCAGCTTTGCACAAAAAGTGGTTCAGTCGTCCGCTAAGCGCGGACTGACCATTCGTCTGCCACGCGGACTGACAGAACCACTTTTTGTGTAAAGCTCAACCGTACAGCCGTGCAGCGCGCAACCTCGAACACCGCGAGGCATTGCAGCTTAGTTACAAGAAGTCATTCAACCAGTCTGTGTAATCATCACAAATAGCAATCGCTTCAGCTCTCTGGTTCTTTCATCTTGAGGAATGAGATGGCGAACCAAGACGGAAGCGGCCGATGGTGCTTTCGCCGATGCTGCCGAAGTAAAGTGCGCCCTGACGTTCGACGGCATTGGCGATTTCGGCGTAACACTCGGGTGAGCCATCCTGGAGGTTTTCGGTAACGCGGCCGTTCGAATCCAGCCCGAGCACGAAGCTGTAACGCTTCGGGGCCGGCTGCAGGAACTTTGGCAAACGTGCGACTATTTTTCTGAGAAAGGGATGTGGCAGCAACTTGTCGAGTCCCGCGTCACGAGGCGTAACCAGCGCCAACCAGAACTTGTCCTTGCCGTTTGACGAAATACCGTCGGGGAATCCCGGTAGGTTATCGATGAAGATTTCCGCCTGCCCATTCCTTGCGCCGCTGAGCCAAAACCGATGAATCCGGTAAGCGCCCGTCTCAACTACGAGTGCAAACGACTGATCGGGACTGACAGCAACGCCGTTTGCGAAGCTCAGGTTACGCAACAACGTCCGCGTATGTTTTGTCTTTGAATCGTATGCAAGGAAGCGTCCGTTTGGCCCATGTTCAAGGATATCGGCGGTGAAGTTTGATAGTGAAAACTTGCTGGAGGCATCGGTGAAATAGATCATTCCGTCGGCGGCGACATCAAGGTCGTTAGTACATCCAAAGGGCACGCCATCCGCACTCGTACTCAAAACAGCGAGCGAACCATCAGGAGCGATTGCCAACAATCCCTTTATCGCGTCCGCCACGATAAGGTTACCGGTCTGGTCAAACGCCAACCCAAGCGGTCGGCCGTATGTGTTGGAAAACACTTCGGGCCGGGTTCCATCGGCTTGCAGACGCATGATGCGGCCGTCGTCGAGTCCCGAGTAAATGCGACCGTCGGCATCGAGAGCAACGTCCTCGGGCGCGAAGCCGATACCCGGCCGACTCGCGTTCCTTCCCAATGACAAGCGCTCGACGCCGGCGAGGCGTGAGTTCTGTTGATATTCACCGGTCAAAGGCGGCGCGGACGGAGGGATCCAAGCCTGAGGCGAAATTGGAACGGGCCAAAAAAGAAAATATAGAACGACGATCGCGATCAGCAGCGTGATGAAAAGGAAACCCCACCTGGTTTTAGTCATTGAGTCTTCTTACCGTTCAGAGGAAAACGAATAAAGTTTTTGAGACGGTTGTTATCGCTCGCCGCGCGCTTCTTCCACCTGGCTTTCCAACTCGACTACGAGCTTGCGGATGCCAGGCTGGTCCATGGGTTCGATTAAGCGGAGGGCCTCGTCGAGCACTCGTCGTTGGTACTCAGGCCAGTTTGGGAGACCGGCGACGCTTCCGAATTCCCCTTCGTAGAACCCAGCACGAGGCGGTCGCACACTTTGCACTACCTCTTTATCTACGGCAAGCGTCATCGTGGGAATACCTGCCTCCTCAATTGCACGCGCTATAAGTGAGATGGATTGATGACACAGTCGCGAAGCCGGGATCAATAATGCAGCTTGCACCTCGTAGCGGTTCACGCGTTCCACCAGACGCGGAACTATCTCTTCGACCAATGCGGCGGCATCTGGAATGAAGCCGCAGCAACTCCAAAAGACCGGATTGAGTTGGCCAATAATCCCATTACTTTCAAATTCAAAAAGACGACCGAGGGGCAACAGCGAATTGATATCACTCTGTACAGAGGTCGGGTCGTAGCCTCGTGCTGCGAAGCGGAGATCCGCCGCCTCTATCTGAGATGGAATCTCACGAAAGCTGAGATCACCGCTCGTTGCTGTTGTGTCGAATGGAGCAGTGCCGTCGATATACGCTCCAGCTGATGAAATGAGAGCCAGGTTGAGCATCGGCAAAGCGCGGCGCGCAGGCGAAAAAGGCGCGCGCGTATTCTTCACAAAGGGATACGAATTGCCAAGGTCATCGTTGTCGGTAAACGCCCTGCGATGCGTTAGCCAATCGGCATAACGTTTACACCACGCCGCAATGTTCTCGATGATTTCCAACCAGGAGTTACCTACCTCTGACTCGATTTGAAGCGATTCGCGATAACAAAAAACACAATCAGGCCGGCAATAATAGCAGTACCAAGCGCAGTGACAGAATAGCCGTGCAATGCCGCAAAGGCTACACGATTGGGATCGGTTAGCGCCATCTGATCGATTTGCCCACGCATTACCACTCGCAGGCCGCGCATCCTGGAAGCGATTACCCATTCACCAAGTCCAGTTGCGGCGGCAACGATCGCCAGCAAGACTATCTGAAGAATGAAGGATGCGCGTCCATAACTCTTCTTCAGTACAAAAGTAGAGGCGAGTAATAGAATACTCAGGACAAAGCCACCTATATTGACAACAGCCAGCGTGCGCGTTACGACTGTGCCCGCAATCTCGTTGGCGTTCGTAAGACTAAACGATCTTAGTACTCCAAAAACCGTTGGAGCGACGACTGCGCTGAAATAAATCGCCGTGCCCAGCCAGGCGGCGAGTAGCAACACTCTTACTTGATTCAGTAGCGGCAAGCGACATGCTCCTAATCGTAGTCATTGATCTCGGGCCGAAGCGCGATTTTGGGAACCGGAAAGTTTGGTGGCGTCAATTCGCGCGGATCGGGAACAGTCAACAACCAGGATAGCGCCCTATCCAGTTGCGCCTGATAGTCTTTAAGGTCAAGAGACATGAAGATGTTTGTACCGAGGCGCGCAAACTTCTCCTTCGCCCTTTGATACATTTGTCGCGCTGCCCCTGGCCTGCCGATTTCGAGGTGATGAAATGCGACCGCCGATTGAATCATCGCCTGAAGGAAGAGTTTTTCCTGCGCGCCGACCTCGCCCATCCAACGCTCCTCCCAAACGTCGTGCGCCGCGTGAAACTCACCGGCATTGTACAAGTCAATGCCCGCGATGTATTCCACCGGGTAAGCCGCAATGTGAGCATCGGTGTACGGTGGCTGCTCTTGCGTGACTGTTTCAATCACTTCTGGATTCATGAGTGCCGCGCCGAAATGCGACTCAGAGCCGATGCAGTGGTTTAATCCGGTCCCAGCCTCACTTGCGCGTGTTCAAGCGCGTCGCTATCACTTTTGCGGCGGTAGCGCCGGCGCCACTAGCGCCGCTGATTGTAGGCGCGATCGGATTCGAAACATCGCCAATCGCAAATACATTCGCAACATTCGTTTCCTGTTGATTAGTAACGAGCGCATAACCATCGTCGTCCAATTCCAGTTGCTCGCGGAACAGCTTCGTGTTTGGTTCAACCCCGATTCTAATCACTACACCCTGCACCGCCATCTGAAATGGTTTCAGTGCATCTTTTCGGAGTATTTCGACCGCTTCAACTTTTTCGCTGCCAAGAATTCTGGTAACCACCGACTCCGAAAAGACCGTTATGCAATGCTGAGTTTGCAACTGTTGTCTGAAGGTTGGCCGCGCCCTCAAGTTTTTACCGCGATGCACAAGCGTTACAGTTGGACAAACATCCGCCAACAATAAAGCGTTCTCTGCGGCCGCATCGCCACCACCGATCACGCAAACATCCTTGCCGGCAAATTCGTTGCGATCTCTGCTGGCCGATTCAATAACGCCGTTCCCAACAAACTCGTTCTCACCTGGAATACCGAGCTGCCTTCGTTTCACGCCGGTGGCTATGATTATCGCGATTGACTGCAACTCCTCACCGCTGCGCAGAGCCACTCGTTTTGGCTTCAAGTCAACGCTTTCGATTTCAACGTTTGTCCAGAGATCAAAGTCAGCCTCATCGATAGACTCTGAAAAACGGTCGAGAAATTCGCATCCGTTATTTGTGCGCAGCCCGGGATAGTTGTTTACCGGCCCGTAGATTGATAGTAGTTGTCCACCAATCTGCTCGGCTTGCTCAAGCACCAGAGTGTCAAGGCCCAGTTCATCACACCAAAGCGCTGCGGAGAGACCGGCTGGTCCGGCGCCAATGATCAGTACGTCATGCATTTGCAGGTAAATAACACGAAGCTTCGGAGAATTAGTTTATCGGCTTATGAACCAGCGACAGCCGGCTGAGCTGAAGACGAAAACGCGCGAATGGTTTTTACGACTTCGTCCGGCGCCAGCATTGAAGAAACGAGCGTACCATCATTGCCGAGAAATTTGATCGCCGAAGACAGTTCGCTGTTGTCCGGCTTCCAGACGCCCTCGCCTTCAGCCTCAAGGTGATTAAGCGTGGTCAGGAGTTGCGAGAAGTCTCGGCGCGCAATGCGTGGCCGAACAACTGTCTCTGCCCAGGAGTAGTAAGGGTAGTCAATTCGATAAGCCCAACCGCTTTTCAACGGAGTCGCTATCAAAAAAAGTCTACCCCTGGCGTAACGCGAGATCGCCGTGTAAGGCGCCCCATGGCGTGCAGGATTGAAGCCACTTGGACCAAACACATCGGGCGCAAGCGTCACTAAGGAAATACCAGCGTCATCAAACTCAGTGAGTTGCGAGGCGCCGCGCTCGAAGCTCTCAATTGCAGTCGCAATTCTTTGCCAGGCGCTACGCCACAAAGGCTCATAGTCATTCGTCCTCGTCAACAACCGCTCGACTTCAGGTATCACCAAATCGTAGGCTCTGGCATCATCGTCGACGATTCCGCCTGCTAATTGGCAAGCCAATGGTGAACCCGATTCATCCCCCGGCGTCGGTTGATCCGAGCCTTGAATCGCGATGCTTGCGCGCACCGCCTGCTCGTTTGAGAACTCGGAAAAATCTCCCGCCTCAGCCGCCGGAACAAGTTTCTCGCGCAACTCCAGCGCTCGTTCGCCGGTTAGAACTGTCCAGACTGAAAGCACTCCGTCAGTATCGAAATGATTGTTGGTCACCAACTCAATGCCGCGCGTCAGTTCATCTTTGTTCGGCGCGCCGACGAGATTCAACGCGATCTCCGTTGACGTGTCAGCTTTGAGTTGCGCCGGCGTTTCATTTCCTTGCCAGTGTGAGAAATGGAGACTGTTCGAAACCGTACCATCGACAGAGAGTTTGGGCACGTCATCGAGACCGGGGTGATAAAACTCAAAGCGCATAGTTTACAAGAGCCTTAACATTTTAGCTTGCATTCACTGGCAGTGTAGCGCATGTATCTTGATTGAAGAAACTAGTGAGGTAAAAACTATATGCACCTGAGCCGCACGATCGCCGGCCGTAAATGAGGTTGGTTGTGGTTGCCTGAGGCGCACAGATAGAATACAGGTTGACTAATCAATTGAAGAAAATAGTCTTGCTTTCCACGGAGGAATCATGAACGGAACTAGTCAACCTATGCCAGAAATTTCGGCAACTGAATTGAAACAGCGTTTGGATAATCGCGAGGACATTCAAATAGTTGACGTACGTGAAGCGAACGAAGTCGCGGTGGCGAAGATCCCAAACTCAATTCACATTCCGTTAGCGCAGGTTTTGAACCGCGTGTCGGAGATTGATCCCACGCGCGAGACTGTCGTGCACTGTAAGATGGGCGGCCGAAGTGCGCGAGCCATTGAAGCGCTGAAGCGTTCGGGGTTTGCCGGCAATCTTCTGAACCTCACTGGGGGCATCACAGCCTGGTCGAATGAAGTGGATCCGAGTGTGCCGAAGTATTGAAGGTTAGAGTCAAAGCGTAGCTGTGTGTTTGCGAGACAACAAACTAAAGGTCTGAACCGTCCTCTAAAAAACTCGTCCTCCGCCAACTCTCTCGCGTCTAAGTTTCAGCGAGGGGTTTCCGAAGCAGCAATTAAAATTTCTGCCGGAGAGCGCTCATTACGCTCCCAGGTTGAAGTGTGTCTCTCCTCTGAGCTTTGGTTGACTCGTTAACTCCAACCATTGAGGCAGGGCAGAAAATTTAGCTTATGGAGGAATATGAGATGAGGAGAACACTTTTGCAAAGCGGTCTAATGTTGGCGGTGTTGTTCATGATTTGTATAGGCGTGACCGCTCAATCAACTGTACGTGGAATCGATCGGGGAGAGCGTCGGGAGCTACGTGCCGACCGTAGGGAGATCAGGGTGGACACGAAAGATATCCGCGCTGATCGTCGTGATATTCGAGGAGATCTTAGAGACCGTCGCGGCGACGTACGCGAGTATCGGGAGGATAAACGCGAGGGCGCCTCGCAGCAGGAGTTACGGGCTGATCGCCTCGAGATTCGGGCCGACACGCATGAGATTAGAGTCAACCGCCGCGACTTGCGGGTAGATCGCCGTGACCGTCGAGGCGATCTACGCGACTATCACCGAGACCTCAGACGCGCTCGCAGGGATTAATAGAAGCAGAGGCGAAAGGGGAAAAGGGAAACTGGCGAAGAGGGTAAAAGAGGAAACGGGGAAGAGGTCAAGCGGTTTACCCCGTTTCCCTTTTATCCTGTTAACCTTTTTTGTCTTATTTCGTAATTCCGTCGAGCTTGATAAATTGGCTCAGTGAAGTAATCGTCATCCCTTCGATCACTTCCATGCGGCAGGCGAGGCCGGGTTTATCGTTGGCGTTGGACTGTCCCTCGGTGTGGAACCAGATCTGGCAATTTGTACACTCGCCGTTCCAACAAAAATCCCCATACGAAATTGTGTTTAGCGAGAGATACTGGAAACAGCGGAGCAGGCGATTGTTCTCCGGCACCTCTACCCGCTTACCCAACACCTCGATGCCGACCAATCTCTCATAAGGGTCTAGCAAATCGTCATCGATTGTGGATGGCTGGAGGGGTACGCAGGTCTGCTCGCTCATGGGGCAAAAGTATAGCTGTTCCTTTTCCAAAATGACATCGCGATCTTTTCGCACCTTCAATCAGAACATGCGAGCGGTAGCGACCGGGTGTGCTGGGCAAAACTCTGCTGACGAGACATATTGATCGGTCGCTGCCGCACCCGGTTCTCATTCGACGTATCGCTAACCGTCTTCTCTGCGGGGACAGTTTGGCGTGTCCGGCTCTCTTTTCACGCTCGCTTCTCATCTGCGCCGATACGTTGCTAAAATATCTTTGCACGGAGGTGAAGTCATTTGGCGCTAGTCATTTACACAAAACCAGGGTGTCCCTATTGCCAGCAGGCCAGGGATTATTACAACTCACAGGGCATTCCATTTACCGACTACGACGCGCAAACTGATCGCGCACGCCGCACCGAAATGCTTTCCTTCTCAGGCGGTGATCCTACCGTGCCGTGCATCGTTGAAAACGGCAAGTACAAAGGATCAGGTTGGGGCAATCCGCCGCGCGGTTGAACGGTCCACGATGACTAATGGCCGTGAGCCGTTAAAACATGGAATCCAGTCGCCTCCCCAAAAAGACTAGTCATCTTCTGAGCTAAAGGTCTCATATGAAAAAATTGAAAACGGCGAAGGCACGCCTCCTGATTGTTCTCGCGATTTGCCTGGTGCTTAGCGGCGCCGGTTCTGCACAATCTAATTCCGGCGCGAAGACGCCTGTACCACCCATGACTGAAAAGAAAACCAAAACCACAAAAATTCATGACGATACGATGCTCGACGACTATTTCTGGCTGCGGGACAAAAGCAATCCCGAGGTTATCGCGCATCTGGAAGCGGAGAATACTTATGCCGAGGCGATGATGAAACCCACTGCCGCCTTGCAGGACAAGCTTTACAAAGAAATGGTCGGCCATATCAAAGAAACCGACGTCAGCGTGCCTTATCGCCGGGGAAATTATTTTTATTACACGCGCACCGAGCAGGGCAAGCAGTATCCAATCAACTGCCGGAAAAAGGGCAGCCTCGACGCCAAAGAAGAGGTCGTGTTGGACCAGAATGAGCTGGCGAAGGGCTTGAAATTTTTCAACGTGGGCGCCTTTGTTCCCAGCGACGATGGAACTCTTCTCGCCTATTCAACCGACACTACCGGCTATCGCCAATACAAACTCAAGATTGCTGACTTGCGTACCGGCCAGTTTTTGCCCGAGACCTTCGAACGAGTGGGAAACGTGGCCTGGGCGACAGACAACAAAACTATCTTCTTTACTACTGAAGATGCCGTCACTAAGCGCTCCGACAAGTTCTTCCGTCACGTTCTGGGAACCGACAAGACCGACTTGATCTTTGAGGAGAAGGATGAACTCTTCGACATTGGCGCCGGACGTTCGCGAGACAAAGCTGTGATTTTGCTGGGCTCGGAAAGTAAGACCTCGAAAGAGTGGCGCTATCTTCCTGCCGATACGCCAATGGCTGAACTAAAAATCATCAGCCCACGCGAAGCGGATCACGAGTATGACGTCGATCATCGTGGCGACCTTTTCTATATCCGGACAAACAAGGGAGCGAAGAATTTTCGCGTCGTAACGGCGCCTGTCTCGAGTCCCTTTCAGGCGAATTGGAAGGAACTGATTGCCCACCGGCCGGAAGTAAAGATTGAAGATATCAACCTTTTCGCGAAACATCTGGTCCTGTCGCAATGGGAACAAGGCTTACAGAAAATTGAGATTTTCGACTTCCAGACAAATAAACGACATCGCGTGGAATTTCCCGAGCCGGTTTATTCAGCTTCGTTGGCGGAGAATCGCGAATTTACGACAGCGGTGGTGCGGTTCAACTATCAGTCGTTAGTAACGCCGAGTTCGGTTTTTGATTACGACATGAACTCGCACAAGGCCACGCTGCTTAAAGAAACGGAGGTGCCGGGCGGTTTCGACAAGAACAATTACAGGTCGGAGCGGGTATTCGCTATCGCGTTTGATGGAACAAAGATTCCGTTATCGGTGGTGTACCGCAAAGAAACTAAGCTCGACGGCTCGGCACCGCTGCTGCTTTACGGCTATGGATCGTATGGCATCTCCATTGCGCCAAACTTCAGTTCCAATAGACTGAGCTTGCTGGATCGTGGTGTCGTTTACGTCATATCACACATCAGGGGCGGCGGCGAGTTGGGCGAAGAGTGGCGCCAGGCAGGGCGCATGATGAAGAAGATGAATACCTTCACCGACTTCATAACGAGCGCCGATTATCTGGTGAAGAACAAGTACACCTCGAGCGACCGTTTGGTCATTCAGGGCGGCAGCGCCGGGGGATTGTTAATGGGCGCCGTTGCCAATATGCGTCCGGATCTTTTCAAGGCAGTGGTGGCGCAGGTGCCCTTCGTCGATGTGCTCAACACCATGCTCGATGCTACGCTGCCGCTGACCACCAGCGAATACATCGAGTGGGGCAACCCAAACGAGAAGCCGGCGTACGAATACATGAAGCAATATTCGCCTTATGACAATGTCGGTCGTAAAAATTATCCGTCGATGCTGGTTAAAGTTTCACTCAACGACAGCCAGGTACCTTATTGGGAAGGCGCGAAGTTAGTGGCCCGGCTGCGCGCATTGAAGACTGACAATAATCCGCTGTTGTTGAAGACGAACATGGGCGCCGGCCACGGTGGCTCCTCCGGTCGTTACGACTTTCTGCATGAAGTGGCCTTCGACTACGCGTACATGCTTTGGCAGATTGGGATTGCGGAGTAACCGGGAAAACCTCAACTGTCGGAGAGGGCTGAGTAACTTTATTAAAGAAAAGGCCGCTCACCACGAAGCGGCCTTTAAAGTTTTCATTATTGAGCTTTCTGACGACGGGCTTCGCCTGGAGTGATAGTTAAAACTTTACCCGATTGTTCAAATCTCGAAGAGCGTCGAGGTTTTGTGGGCTCAGTTCAAATTCGCTGTTACCCACCTTCATCTCTACAACCTGCGCTCGCGCGATCTTTGTGAATACGGCAAATGGCATTGAAACCTCCAGCACTTCTGTCATTCCGGTATCAACGCTCTGGCTGACTAATTTCATTTGACCGAGTCTCAAAGTATCTCTGTTCGCCACTACTGACAGTTGCCGCTGGTTGAGAGGATGGCGTTGATCCCAGTCCTTGGTTTGGAAAACTAGTTGCAGGCTAACGTAGCGTACATAGTCAAGCTGGACGCCTGGACAGTGGAGGGTGGCGACAAAGCTGACGCAGGCCTCTTTAAAATTCCCCTTAGCGCTTCCGCAAGTGATCCGCATCTTGTTGAGCGTCACGATTGTTTCATGATTGAAACCGTCATACTTGCTCTCAATCTTCCCGCCGTGATCGGGAGCTTGTGATATATCCATTAATCGGTCAAATGAATTCGAACTCGCTCGAGCCAATCCTCGCTTTTCGGTTTGCCAGCCAGTCAAAGTTGCTGACAAAACAAGGCAGCACAGAATTTTAGTGATGAGTTTCATAGATCAATCTCCCAGAAAGCAGACCGCGTTGTTAAGAGTGAGAATGAATCGGGAAGGCAAGAAGGAGACTAAAGATGTATAGCCATCCTACGGAAAAAATAGCCAGACCGCAGGTAGATGTCAATGAATATTTCTTTACAGCGATATTGCAGATGAAACTGAGGCAAAAGGCCGCCACTTTGGCATGACGTTCTCAAGTAGTTAGGTCATACCTGACACTTTAAGTTTTTCCACAGTTGGCTAGGTCGAGGCAGGGAGTTTCTTAAGAGACTTAGTGATCAGTTTTTGCAGCGACTTCGGATCCTTAAGAACTTTACTGGCAGCAACGGGTTTGGTAAAACCGAGCACCTCGCCACTACGGGCGTCGACGATGCCGATGGTGAATAAGGCGAACGGGAAATCAAGGCTAAAGGGATTCAATAACGAGAAGGCGGTCTTCCCCTTGGTAAACACCCTCCCTTGCCCGCGAATGAAGATTAGAACATCCGCGCTCTTATCGATATTTAGAAGCATAACTTCGTCTCCCAATGAGAACCGCGCTTTCTTTACGTCCTTAGATTTGCTAAGGAGCTTAGGCAACAAAGCGTCGTAACGTCCTTGAATGTTGGCGAGCGTATATTTGCGATTGTCATCCATCACACCGGCCTGATTGTCAAACGGGCTCTTTATGATATTGATTTTCTTTTGTTCCAGAGCCTGCCCAACCGCATCGAAGACTGTATTGTTCGCCTGTTCGGATTCAGCGACCATCATTTCCGAACCCTTAGCGCTTTCTTTTGTGATCTCGACCTTCGCGGGAAGAATGACCGCGCTGTGGACCGTCACCGTCTTCTGAGTGATCTTAGGGTGTAAGTATTGGGCCATGGCTTGTTGGCAGACAAGCATGCCGACAAGAAACAGCAGAGCCAGACGAGGGAAAATTTTCATTCAATTAATTCTCCAGCTGTATTTGCGGAGACCATGGCCTTTTGATTAAATCCCTTTGATAGCGATAATGCGGCGCCTGAACCTTTCGCTATCCATCGCGTTTGGCGCGAGTTCGAGATACTTGCCGTATTCCATGGCCGCCTCATCCTTTTTTCCTACCTTTTCGTAGAGCATACCCAGCCCTCGGTGGGCCACGGAATTGAAACGACTTAAATCCAAAGCTCTCAGGTAAAGCTGCTCGGCCTTTTCTTGATTAGTTCTCCACGCCTGCTGGCCCGCGGGCATTTTCATCAATTCCGCTTCCTCCTCTTCCAACGTTCGTTTCCGTCGATTCTTCGCAGCTTTCTTCTTAGCGCCTCCGGTAAGCTCTTTGGAAGTTAACTCTGCGGCACGAGGACCAAGCTCCCGGTAGGCTTCCGCCAGGTAGTAAGTGTTTTCAGATGAGTCGGGATGAAAATCCACGAGCTTTTGACTAACAAAGACCGCCGTGCGAAACCGGCCATTGTTAATTGCGAGTTCGATGTCATGGCGGTCAACCTTTTCCATTTGCTTCAGGTATTCAGCCCTGGCGTCTCGCAATTGTTCGGCGGACATCTTGCCGGCAGTGCTGCTGATACTGTTGCCGACATAGTTAACGCGGTCCTGGAGTTTTGGATGATCGCTATAGAACGAGTTCAGTTGCTCTCCTTCGATGTCTTTCTGCAGAAGCTTTAGCGAATTGACCATCTCTTCCGGGGCATAGCCCGCGGCAGTCAGACTCTTTACTCCCTCGAGGTCCGCCTCCTTCTCCATATCCCGGCTGTAACCAAATATGCTGAGCGCCAATATGAAAGGTGAGACATTCGCGATTAGATCGATCGCCGCGCCGGCGGCTCCGCTGATTGGGTTCCAGGCGCCTATGGTGTTCAGGATATTGATAGCTAAAACTTTTTTTCTAATGCTGCGATTCTGTAAATAAGTATGGCGCCTGGCAACGTGCGTCATCTCATGAGCCAGCACCCCCGCGAGCTGTCCTTCGTCATCCAGCAAAGCCAACAATCCGGTATTAACATAGATGGATCCGTTGGGTAGTGCGAAGGCGTTCAGCGTCGGATCTCTTAAGACATGGAACCTCCAATCAACGTTTTCCAAATGCTTTTCAGCCACCACGGTCTTGCCCACCCGGTCCAGGTAAGCATCAAGATCGGCATCATGATAAACGAGACCTTCCTTGTCAAAACGCTTATCCAGCAGGTTGACTTGTTCCAGCAGGTCCAGATCGACTTTGCCAAACTTGAATGTCTCGTTTGCCTGTGAGCCGGCTTGGATTGGCGAAGGTATGGCGCGCGGCGTGAACCCGCTTACCGGCAGACAAGTCAGTAGGATACTGAGTGCCAGTAGACAGGCTTGATATCTCTTTTTGACTAACAAGGCTGTATTTTAGAACTTGATGAATTGGGATTCCTTGGAACTGTTTCGATCCATGTCCCAGAGGGTTTTCTGTCCGCCGAGTATAAGCATTTCTTCTCCTGAACGCTACACTCGATTGTCGCCGTGTTCCTATCCGGGCACGTTTCACAAAAGTTACGACTCAACTAAAGGTGCACATCCAGGATCAGGCCCGGACCAATATATTCACAATCAATCCGCCTGCTGTTTGGGATGGACTTGACCGCCAACATCGGGACACAAGTGCCTTCTCTAAACATCAAGTGTGCGCTCAGCGTTTTAAGTCGATCTGAATCAGGTTGCGGTGTAGCAAGGGTTGGGAGTTAAATAAGGCGAAAGCAATTAGCCTCATGGTTGGAACAACGTTAGGGAATTACAAGATTCTCGAGAAGCTCGGTGCGGGCGGGCAGGGAACCGTCTACAAGGCTATTGATTCCAAACTCGGACGCACGGTCGTAATCAAGGTCCTGCCGGAAGAACTCTTAACCAAGGAAGCAAACGTTAAACGCTTTGAGCGCGAAGCGCGGCTGGCGTCTGCCCTGGATCATGCCAACATCTGCACTATTTTTGATTTGAACGAAATCAATGGCGTCCACTTTATAGCGATGCAGTACATTGCAGGACGAAACGTGCGCCAGCTCGTAAACGGCAAACCGTTGCAGCTCGAGAGCGCCCTGTCCATCGCCATTCAAGTCGCTGACGCGCTTGCCGCCGCGCATGCACAGGGAATAATCCACCGCGACATCAAAGCAGGCAACGTCATGGTAACCAGCAAAGGCGAGGTGAAGGTTCTCGACTTTGGTCTGGCTAAACTACTCGACGACGATGCAGCGCGCACGTCCGGTATTCATCACACTGAGCTAACTGAGGTAGGAGTGCCGTATGGGACGGCAACCTATGCAGCGCCTGAACAAGCCCGCGGCGATCGTGTCGATTCCCGTGCTGACATTTTTTCCACCGGCGTCTTGCTCTACGAAATGCTTACTGGCACCTGGCCCTTTCGTGGCAGAACGGCTGTCGATGTTCGTCATGCTGTCTTACACGAGGAGCCAGCGGCTGTTAGCGATGCCAGACGAGAGCCGGTTCCGCCCCGCGTGCAACAAATACTCAATCGCGCCCTGCAAAAAAATCCGCGCGATCGTTACCAGCAGATCGGACAGTTTCGCGATGACCTGCGCGCTGTTGTGCGGGATCTGGCGACGACCAGCGGCGCATTTATCGACGAGAGTGGCTTGCCGGTGGCGCCACGGCACCTGAACGCTGAAGGACCAATGTCGCGAGCTGTCCGTTGGTTCAAGAATCTGACGGGAAGCGAAAGTTCCGCCGGTTCCTCGTCGCGCGGCCGCAGCGCTTCGCAACCTCGCGAGATCCGCGACGCCGACGAAACGCCAACCACCTTTGGCGATCGCGACCGCAAGAGTCTGGCGATAATGCCCTTCAAGAATCTGGGCAATGACCCCGAGACTGCCTTCTACGAATTCTCACTTGCCGATGCGGTGATTACAGAGTTGGCCCGTGTCCGTGCGCTGGTGGTTCGCCCATCGTCAGTTATCGTGAGATATCAGGGAAAGCAATTTGACCCGGGCGATGTCGCCCGCGAGTTGGACGTCGATGCGATCCTAACCGCAAGCTTTCTGCGTGTTAAGGATCATTTGCGAGTAACCGTGCAATTGCTCGACGTGAGAACGGGCGAGATTCTTTGGAGCGATCGCATCGATGCCGACGCCAGCGACATAATCGCCGTCCAGGACACGATAGTGCAGCACATCGTCGACGGCCTGCGTGTGGAGTTGAGTCCTGATGAAAAAGTCGAACTGGCAAAAGGATCGACAGTCGACGCCGCCGCCTCCGAAGAGTATTTGCGCGGGCGCGACTGCATGGGGAAGTTTATCTATCACACCATCAGTCGCGCCGACCTGGATGCGGCAATCAGTCACTTCGAGAGGGCTACCGTGCTGGATCCGAACTTTGCGCTAGCCCACTCCGCTTTGGGTGGTTGCTACGTCAATCGAGTTTTGAAGGGGCTGGGCGAGGCGAACGATCACGACAAGGCACTGGCCGCATTCGATAAAGCGCTTGCTCTTGATCCCAAATTGCTGGAAGCGCGGATGCAGATGATTTTTATCTATCTAAGCCGCGGTGAAAAACCAAAGGCGCGCGCGGAGGTCGAGCTGTTGCGCGAAGAATACCCAAATGACGTCGGCGTCCACTTCGCCCGCGGGGTGGTGGCACGGCTGGACAGCGACTATGACCGCGCCTTACGTAGTTTTGATCGTATGGTTCGGCTCAACCCGAACGAGCGCGTGGTAACCAGCTACAATCGCGCACGCATATTTATGTATCAGCGACGCTACGAAGAAGCACTGCACGAACTCGATCAGGGCGCAGCAATGGAACCTGACCATCCCTTGATCAAAACCATCCGTGCTCGTGTACTCTATTATCGCGGCGAGATTGAAGCGGCGAGGCAGATTCTCGAACAGGTGCTGGAACGTAATCCCAGGATGGACGGAATTCGCCCGATTCTGGCAACCTGTCTGAGCGCCCAGGGCAACCATGAGCTGGCCGACAAGCAGTTGACCGATAGGGTCAAGATAGCCGCAGCCGCCGATCATGATATTGCTTACTGGCTCGCGTCGGCTTATCTACTACAGGGTCGACAAGTGCTGGCGCTCACGTGGTTGCAGAAAGCCATTGCACTGGGTAACGAAAACTATCTCTGGTTTGAGTCAGATCCAAATTGGACGGATCTACACGAAGACCCGCGTTTTAAGGAAATGATGCAAAGGGTCAGGACGTCACTTCAGGAACGCGAGGGAAC
>WNGE01000659.1_pt1 | contig 45860 bp, 47 predicted proteins | sample 5400651 | NCBI WGS metagenome assembly WNGE01 (sample SAMN13153370, study PRJNA577476) | soil metagenome | isolation source: 60 cm soil or saprolite under grassland replicate 2 | place: USA:California | collected 2016-06-15 | reverse complement strand
CGACGACGCCAACCTCATGTTCGAGCTGAAGATGGCCGGCGCGCAGCTCGTCTCGGTCAAGGAGAACATCGACGAGACGCCCGCCGGCCAGCTCCTGCACGCCATCATGGCCGGCATCGCCGAGTTCTACAGCCGCAACCTGGCGTCAGAAGCCATCAAAGGCATGACCCAGAAGGCCAAGGTCGGCGGCACCCCGGGACGCGCACCCATTGGCTACCTCAACACCCGCCGCCGCATCGACGGCCGCGAGGTCCGTACCGTCGTGGTCGACCCCGAGCGGGCGCCCCTCGTGCAATGGGCCTTCGAGGCATACTCCACCGGCGAGTGGACCATCCGCCGCCTCACCGAAGAACTGGGCGCCAGGGGCCTGCGTGCTCTCCCACACGGCCAGAAGCTCCCCGGCCCGGTCCAGCCGTCCCACGTCGCCCACATGCTCGCCAACCGCTACTACCTCGGTCTGGTGACCTTCAAGGGCGTCGAGTACCAGGGCCGCCATCAGCCGCTCATCCCACCGTCCCTGTTCGACCGTGTCCAGGAGGTCCTTGCCATGAACCAAGCCGGCGAGAAGCAGCGCGAGCACCGCCACTACCTCAAGTCCACCGTCTTCTGCGCCCACTGCGGCTCGCGCCTCTGCCTGACCAACGCCAAGGGTCAGTACCTGTACTTCTTCTGCGTCGGCCGTCACCAGCGGCAAGGGTCAGTACCTGTACTTCTTCTGTGTCGGCCGTCACCAGCGACGCACCACCTGCACGCTGCCCTACCTCCCGGCGGCGGACGTGGAGCAGGCGGTCGAGCGGTACTACTCCACCGTCCGGTTACCCGAGGACGTGCAGCAGACCATCCGCGACGGGCTGCGGGCCGAACTCGAAGGGCAGCGCGCCCAAGCCGAGCCCGAGATCGCCTACGCCCGCACCCGTGTCACCGAGCTGGAACAGGAACGCCGACGCCTCGCCCGCGGGGTCGTCACCGGCGCCATCCCCGAGGACCTGGCCCGCGAGGAACAGGAGCGGATCTCGAAGGAACTCGGACAGGCAAGCCGCATCCTCGCAACGGCGGAGGTCATCTACGCCAAGATCGAGGACACGCTGAACCGTGCGCTGACGCTCGTTGGCCGCTGCGATGAGGTCTACCGCCTTGGCGGCCCGCAGGTCCGGCGCTTGTCCAACCAGTTCTTCTTCGAGCAGGTGCTCCTCGATGTGGAGGACGACGCGGCGCGCGTCGCCGGGGCCGTCCTGCGGGAGCCGTGGGCGACCCTGCTCGCTGGCGACTTCCAGGCTCAGATGGCGAGCCGCAACACAACGAACCCCGACCGTGATCTTGATGGTCGAGGTTCGAAAATGATGTCTCTGGTGCGCCCGGCAGGATTCGAACCTGCGACCTTAGGATTAGAAGTCCTCTGCTCTATCCACTGAGCTACGAGCGCGGGCACGGCTGATCAGAAGGTTACCGCCCGCCGGTGCGCCGACCCTAGACGATTCCCGTCCCTCCTGCCCGCGGGCGTGTACCCGCAGGTCAGAGCGAAACCGAGGTCTTTTCGTATCGGGCTTGACCGATTAGTTTCGTGGTCGTGCAGCAGGTTACGACCGCCACCGTCCTCCCGGTGCTGGTTTCGCCCGATGACCGCGCATACAACGGACAGCATGTTCTGGACGAGTACTTCGACGGGCTGATGGTCGGGTACACCCTCGGACCGCCGTTCGGGGAGCGCTTGATCACGTGGCGGGACCTGGACCGGTTGGGCGTGTCCCGGCGCGAGCTGCGACGGCGTGCGGCGGGATACCTCGATCTGATGGTCGGCCGGGTGCATATCCACGGGCAGCCACCCGCGCTCATGCTTTCGTTCGCCGGGATGGAGTCCAGCGTGGTGCTGGCGGACGCTTTCTGGGATGGGCTGGAAGGGTCGGTGCCCGGTGAGTTGGTGATCGGGGTACCGGCCCGGGACGTAGTGATCCTCACGGGGTCGCGTTCGCAGTCGGGGTTGGCGAAGGCACGCCGGGCGGTCGACCGGGTGTTCTTCGCCGGTGGGCCGCACCTGCTGTTGCGGGATCTGCTGATCCGCTGGCGCGGTCATTGGGACATCTACTCCGGTAGGTAAGCGGACATCCAGTGGTCCAGCTCGGCGAACAGCTTCTGGCGTACCGGCTCGGCTGACAGCACCAGGTCGTGCATGCCGCCGTCGACGCGTACCAGGGTGACGTGGCGCCCGAGCCGGTAGGAGTACGCCGCGATGTGCTCGACGTCGAGAACGGCGTCCGCCGTCATGGCGGCCTCGGTCCAGACCGGCTTGCGGTAGGTGTGGGTGGAGCAGGCGACCAGAACCGGAACCTGGATATCCAGACCGGCCTGCAGCCGCGCCTGCCCCTGGCGGATCGCGGCGAGCCAGGCGGCCCGGACGGGTACCCCCGCAAGGGGTTTCCATTCCTGGTCGTAACGCCATTCGCCGTGGTGGTCGGCGTGGATGCTGTGGCCGTACACCGGGGACAGGCCGCGCGGCAGTAGCGCGTAGGGGCGGAACCGGGATATCGCGCCGAACAGCGTGCCGACCGTCTGCCGGGTCAGCCAGCTGGTGTTGAACTCGAAGAACGGGCTGTTCAGGAACATCGCGTCCACCAGACCGTCGTTCCGGACGCGGTGCGCCCAGAGCGCGGCGACCAGGCCACCGGTCGAGTGCGCGTTGACCAGCAGGCGCTCGTGACCGTCCTCGGATCGGATGATCTTGACGGCCGCGTCCAGCTCGGGGAAGTACTCGCGGACGTCGCGGACGAAGTTCAGGGTCTGGTGCGGGAGCAGGCTCCGGCCGTACTTGCGCAGGTCGAGGGCGTAGAAGTGGATGCCGCGCTCGACGTAGTAGTCGGCGAGGTGCGCCTGGAAGAAGTAGTCGGCGTAGCCGTGCACATAGAGCACGGCCCGGCCGGTCGACCGGGGCGCGGGTCGGCTGACCAGCGTCGCGACCACCGGGCCTTCGTCGTCGCTGCCGAGTTCGAGGGTACGGCGCAGGTATCCACTGCCGAGGATGTCGGTCTCCACCTACCGAACGGTAACAACACCCCCTTAGCAGATCAACCGGATGATCGCTCCGGTGTCCACAAGCACCCTCGCTGTCCACAGATTCGGCCTTGGTCGCTCGCGCTCCCCGGTCCGGTCGGGCACCGTACGTCGCGAGTCGACTCGCGGTACCAGCCATCCGGCATGACGCCGGGCCCGATTCTGAGGAGAGATGATGTTCGATACTCCGGTCACCGTGGTGGGCAACGTGCTGACCGCACCGGAATGGCGGCGCACCGCCGCCACCGGCGCCTTCGTGGTCACCTTCAAGATCGCGTCCACCTCGCGCAGGTTCGACAAGGATCGCGGGCAGTGGGTCGACGGCGACGGGCTGCGGGTACGGGTCTCGTGCTGGCGCCGGCTCGGCGAGAACGTCTCGGTATCGGTCCAGCTCGGCGACCCGGTCATCGTCCACGGCCGGATCTACAGCCGGGACTGGCAGGACGAGCAGGGCAACAAGCGCACCTCCTACGAGTTGGACGCGGTCGCCGTCGGCCATGACCTCAACCGCGGGGTCGACAAGTTCGCCCGGCGCCGGCCGGCGGGCTCGACCGACATGATCAACGATGCGGTGAGCGCGACCGCGATCGGTGGCGAGCTGACCGAGCCGATGGACAACCCGGGCCGGCCCGAGGACCTGCCGCCCGACCACGAGCTGTTCGAGGACTTCGACCCGGTGGCCTACGACACCAGCCCGATCGTCCCGCCGGGACTGGCCGACGAGGAGTCCCTCGCCGACGCCCGTGGGTGAGGTGGCGGGAGATCCGGCTCCTCGAGTCCTGGTGACCCGGGACGGGCGGGGCTGGCAGGCGGAGATCGCCGAGCGGTCCGTCCAGCGCCGGGCGCGCACGCTCTACACGCTTGACCGGCGGGTACGGGCGGTGCTCGTACGCGGCTGGGTGGACTACGACTTCCACACCGGAGACGCGGAGCTCGACCGGTTGGTGGCGGGGGTACGGGCGTCCCGGCGGGCGGCACAGGTGGCCGAGGACCGGGCCCGGGCTCTCACCGAACGGGTGATCGCCCGGGCGCCCGGCCTGTCGGTACGGGACCTGGGTGTGCTGCTGGAGTTGTCACATCAGCGGGTCCACCAGCTTCTGCAGCAGTCCAGCCAGCCCGGGTGAGCGGGGGCGGGCTGGCTAGGCTGCCCGAGACGGTGGCCGGCGTCGCAACGGGAGGGGGCGACGCTGGCCACCCGGACAATGGATGACGAAGGGACGGGGACATGACACGTCGGGCCGGACGGGTCCCATTGGCCGCCGCGAACGCGGGTGGGCTCGTCGTCGGTGCGCTCCTCGACGTGGCGTTCGGGGATCCGCGCCGGCTGCACCCGGTCGCCGGGTTCGGCCGGGCCGCCGGTGCCCTCGAACGCCGGCTCTACTCGCCCGGCCGGATGGCCGGGGCCGGATACGCCGCGATCGCCGTGGGGACGCCGGTGGCGCTCGCGGCGGCGGCCACCGTCGCGACCCGCCACCATCCGTGGGTACGCGCCGGAATGGTCGCCGCGACGACCTGGGCCGTGCTCGGCGGCAGCACGCTGCGCCAGGAGGCCCTCGCCATCGCCGACTCGCTGGATCGCGGCGACATTTCCACCGCCCGGCAGCGCCTGCCGCACCTGTGCGGCCGGGATCCGTCCACATTGGACGAAGCTGAGCTGTCCCGGGCGACCGTCGAGTCGGTCGCCGAGAACAGCTCCGACGCCGAGGTCGCCCCGCTGGTCTGGGGTGCCCTGGCCGGGCTGTCCGGGCTGGTCGGCTACCGGGCCGTCAACACGCTCGACGCGATGGTCGGGCACCGGTCTTCTCGCTACCGGCACTTCGGGACCGCCGCCGCCCGGCTGGACGACCTGGCCAACCTGGTACCGGCCCGGCTGACCGCCGCGTTGACCGTGCTCGTCGCGCCCCGGGCCGGCGGCGATGCCCGCGGTGCGCTGCGCACCTGGCTGCGCGACGGTACCCGGCATCCGAGCCCGAACTCCGGGCAGTGCGAGGCGGCGATGGCCGGTGCGCTCGGGGTACGGCTCGGCGGGTGCAACGTCTACGAGGGGCGGGTCGAGTCGCGGCCGACGCTGGGCGACGGCCGCACCGCCAAGCCCGAGGACATCCGGCGGGCGACCCGGATCTCGGCGGCCGTCGGTGTGGTCGCGCTCGCACTGTGCGCGGGGCACTCGTTGGCCGCCCCGGCCCGCCGGGCGTTGCTGCGTAGGTTGGGCCGGCAAATGAGCGAGCGTCAGCGATCGCGTATTCCGGCTCGCCCGGCACAGCCCGGTGAGCCGGATTGTGCGAGGGATCATGGGCTCAGTGCCTTCGCGCCTCATCGGGCCGGCAAGCGTAACGAGGCGGGTCGATGAGTGCGGGGCTGCTGGTCGCCGGTACCGGGTCGGATGCCGGCAAGAGCATGGTCGTCACCGGGATCTGCCGGTGGCTGCGCCGCCGGGGGATACGGGTCGCGCCGTTCAAGGCGCAGAACATGTCCAACAACTCGGCGATCGCGCTGGACGGCGGGGAGATCGGCCGGGCCCAGGCACTCCAGGCGGCGGCCTGTGGGCTGGAGCCGAGCGTGCGGTTCAACCCGGTGCTGCTCAAGCCGGGCAGTGACCACCGCAGTCAGGTGGTGCTGCGCGGCCGGGCGGTCGGTCAGGTGGGCGCGGACACCTACCGGCAGACCAGGCGGGAGCTGGCCGAGGCGGCCTTCGCCGCGCTCGCCGAGCTGCGCGACGACTTCGACGTGGTGGTCTGCGAGGGTGCGGGTAGCCCGGCGGAGATCAACCTGCGGGACGGGGACTTCGTCAACCTGGGTCTGGCCCGGCAGGCGCGGCTGCCCGTACTGGTGGTCGGGGACATCGACCGTGGCGGAGTCTTCGCGTCGTTCTTCGGCACCGTCGCGCTGCTCGCCCCGAAGGACCAGGAGCTGGTGGCCGGCTTTGTGGTCAACAAGTTCCGGGGCTCGGCGAGCCTGCTCCAGCCCGGCCTGGACGCGCTGCACCGGCTGACCGGCCGGCCCTGCTACGGCGTCCTGCCGTGGCACCCGGACGTGTGGCTGGACGGCGAGGACTCACTGTCCTATGTGGACGGACAGTTGGTCGGCAGGCCCGCGCCGCCGGCCGGTACGGACTGGTTGCGGGTCGCCGTGGTACGCCTGCCGAGGATCTCCAACGCCACCGATGTCGAAGCGCTCGCCGCTGAGCCCGGCGTCGCGGTACGGCTGACCACGTCCGTCGCCGACGTCGCCGAGGCCGACCTGGTCATCCTGCCCGGCAGCAAGTCCACAGTGGACGATCTGGAGTGGTTGCGCGGCAACGGCTTGGCAGACGCGGTCACCGCCCATGCGGCGAGCGGACGGCCGCTGGTGGGCATCTGCGGCGGCTTCCAGATGCTCGCCCGTACCATCGACGACGAGGTGGAGAGCCGGCGCGGTCGGATACCCGGACTGGGCCTGCTGCCCGTCGAGATCTCCTTCGCGCGGGAGAAGAAGCTCGGCCGCTCGACCGGTACCGCGTGGGGATCCGAGGTGGGCGGGTACGAGATCCACCACGGCTACGTGACCGACAGCGCAGCGGAGCCGTTGATCGAACCCGGGGAGGGAGCCCGGGTTGGCAACGTGTTCGGCACCCACTGGCACGGCACGTTCGAGTCCGACGGATACCGGCGGGCGTTCCTCACCGAGGCGGCGAGGCTGGCCGGGCGCACCGGGTTCCGGGTCGCCGCCGGCATCTGCTTCGCCGAGCGGCGCGAGCGGCTGCTCGACCTGCTCGGCGACCTGGTCGAGGAGCACCTGGACACCGAGGCGCTGTGGCGGCTCATCGAGTCCGGGCCGCCGCCCGGACTCCCGTTCCTCCCGCCGGGGGCACCATGACGACCGTGGAATCCTTCGCGGACCTGGCGAAGGAGGTGCTGGCGCGGCCGGCCCGGCTGGGGCGGGTACGGCTGGTGGCGGTCGACGGGCCGTCCGGGGCCGGGAAGAGCACCTTCGCCGACCGGCTGGCGGACGCGCTCGGGGCGGCCGGCGCGCGGATCGAGGTGGTGCACACCGACGAGCTGCTCGACGGCTGGGACGACCAGTTCACCTTCTGGGTCCGGTTCGAGGCGGGCGTGCTGGGACCGCTGGAGCGCGGCGAGTCGGGCCGATACCCGGTCTACGACTGGACGCTCGGTCGGTTCGGCGGGGAGCGGGAGGTGCCCGTACCGGACGTGCTGATCGTGGAAGGGTCGACGAGTGCGCGCCCGCAGGCGTACCCCCGGTTGAGTCTTTCGGTTTTTGTCACGGCGGACCGGGAGGTGCGGCTGGGCCGGGCGCTGGCCCGGGACGGGCCGGGCATCGAGGAGCCGCTACGCCGGTGGATGGCGGCGGAGGAGGCGTTCTTCGCGGCGACCCGGACCGGCGAGCGGGCCGACCGGGTGGTGGACGGGGTTGCGCGGGTGGGGGAGGATCCGGGGAGCGGATACGTGCGGCTGCGCTGATATCGGGGGCGACGATGGAAGAGACGGCACCGGCACGACGGCGAGTGGTTCTGACCGGGATCAGCTCGCGGGCCTGGGAACACCCGGCCGACCGCGGCGCGCTGACCGCGCTGCGGGAACTGCGCGGCTTCGACGACCTCCTCAAGACGTTGTCCGGCCTGTGGAACGAGCGGGCCTGGCGGCTGGAGTTTCTGGGCCGGGCGATCCGGGTCGACCACCGGCAACATCCCCGGGTGCACCGGCTGTTCGCCGAGGGGGCCGCCACCCTCGACGTGTCTGAGCTGCCCGAACTCTACGTCGAGCAGTCGGCCGAGCTGAACGCCAGCTGTGTCGGGATGGCCCGGCCGTTCATCGTGGTGACCAGCCGGTCGGTCGATCTGTACGACGACGACGAGCTGCGCTACGTGCTCGGCCACGAGCTGGGCCACCTGCTCAGCGGGCACGCCGTCTACCGCACGATGATGCTGATGCTCACCCGCCTGGCGGCCTTCCTGCCGTTCGGGTCGATCGTGCTGCGGGCCATCGCTTACGGGCTGTACGAGTGGTGGCGCAAGGCCGAGCTGTCCGCGGACCGGGCCGGGCTGCTCGCCGGGCAGGACCCGGCCGCGGCGCTGCGCGCGCACATGAAGCTGGCCGGCGGTGGCGACCTGCGGGAGATCGACACGGCGGCGTTCCTGGAGCAGGCCGCCGAGTACGACCGGGGCGGCGACCTGCGGGACAGCCTGATCAAGCTGCGGATGCTGATCGGGCTGACCCATCCGCTACCGGTGGCCCGTGCGGCGGACCTACGGAACTGGGTCGACAACGGGAGCTACCGGCAGATCCTGTCGGGCGACTATCCCCGGCGCGACGACGACCGGGAGGCGTCGGTCGGTGCCGACGTCAAGGAGGCGGCCGAGGAATACCGGCGCGACTTCAACCGTTCCGAGGACCCGCTGGCCGGGCTGATACGCCGGTTCGGTGACGGAGCCACCGGAATGGGCGAGTGGGTGGGTACCGGAGCAGGACGGGTACGGGACTGGTGGGCCACGGCGAGCCGGGCCGCGAGTGAAGAAGCGGCCCGCGGTCGAGGTGGCCCTGACCGGACCGCCAACGGCCCGACCGAGGGCGAGGAGCGCGAATAGGATCGCGACATGACCGAAGCTGAGCTGCGCGCTGCCGTGGCCCGGGTGATGCCCGGGGTGACCGAGGACCTCAAAGCACTGGTGCGGATTCCGGGTATCGCATTCGACGGCTTCGACCACAGTGTCGTCGAGCGGTCCGCGGAGGCGGTCGCGAAGCTGCTGCGCGGGGCGGGGCTGCCGGACGTACGGATCGTGCGCAACGGCGGGCAGCCGGCCGTGATCGGCCGCCGCCCGGCGCCGCCCGGCGCCGCGACCGTCCTGCTTTACGCCCACCATGACGTGCAGCCCGTCGGCGACGTGAGCCAATGGCGGACGCCGCCGTTCGAGCCGACCGAGATCGATGGGCGGCTGTTCGGCCGGGGCTGCGCCGACGACAAGGCCGGAGTGCTGGCGCACGTGGCGGCGCTGCGGGCGTACGGCGACGAGCTGCCGGTCGGCATCGTGGTCTTCGTCGAGGGCGAGGAGGAGTTCGGCTCGGCATCCCTGGAGGACCTGCTCCGCGCGCACCGGGAGGACCTGACCGCCGACGTGATCGTGATCGCCGACTCGGGCAACTGGGACATCGGGGTACCGGCACTGACCACCTCGCTGCGCGGCCTGGTCAACGTACTCGTCGACGTACGGGTGCTGGACCACGCGGTGCACAGCGGGATGTTCGGCGGGGCGGTACCGGACGCCCTCGTCGCACTATCCCGGCTGCTGGCCACCCTGCACGACGAGGCCGGTGACGTGGCGATCCCGGGCCTGGTCAGCGGTACGGCAGCCGAGTTGGATTATCCGGTGGACCGGTTCCGCGCCGAGGCCGGCACGCTGGCGGGTACCCAACTGATCGGTACGGGTCCGTTGGTCGACCGGGTCTGGGTCAAGCCGGCGGTCTCGGTGCTGGGCATCGACGCACCTCGGACGGCCGAGGCGCCCAACGCCCTGGTACCGGCCGCCCGTGCCAAGGTCGGCGTCCGGCTCGCGCCCGGCGACGAACCGGCCAAGGCCTTCGCGGCGGTCAAGGCTCACCTGGAGGCGCACGCGCCCTGGGGTGCCCAGGTAGACGTGATCCTGGAACAGGACGGCGCACCCAGCGTGATCGACGCCACCGGTCCCGCGTACGACGCCGCCCGGGCCGCGTTCCGCACGGCGTGGGACGGCGTGCAGCCGGTCGAGATCGGGGTGGGTGGGTCGATCCCGTTCATCGCGACGTTCCAGGAGCTGTTCCCATCGGCGGCGGTGCTCGTCACCGGTGTCGAGGACCCCGACTCCCGGGCACACGGCCCGAACGAGAGCCTGCACCTGGGCGAGTTCGCCCGCGTCTGTCTGGCCGAGGTGCTCCTGCTCCACAACGTGGCGGAGGCACTCGCAGGGTAGTCGGGGAATCACGGAAGACGGTGCTTGCGGGCGGTTCCGGGCGCCCCTACGCTTTCGAACATGAGTACGAATGAAGCGATCGCGCGACTCGACGCGGTGGTCCGGGCTCTGGGCGAGCTGGACTTCACCGACTGGTCCGACGCGACCCTGGGGGCGCATCTCGACGAGCTGTCCAGCACGCTCTGCCAAGTGGACGGGGAACTGGTCCGGCTGGCCGATGCGGTCCGGGCCCGGGGCTTCCGGGTCGCCGAGCCGGCGGCGGCAGCCTGAGCGGTAGCGCAGGCGCGGCAATGAGACGGCCCGCCCGGCACCGCCGGGCGGGCCGCGGCGTGGAACCCGGCGTGCGTGGCGGGTCCCGGCGTGGAATCCGGCGTGCGTGGCGGGTCCCGGCGTGGAACCGGGCGTGCGCGGCGTGGAACCGGCGTGCGTGGCGGATCCCGGCGCGGCGGGACGGGTGAAGCCTGGACGGGCGGAAACTGTCGGACCGGGCTGCGAGGATCGGGACATGCGGTTCGTTGACCTCGCCGCCACCTCCGCCGCCGTCACGGCGACGCCGGCCCGGCGCGCCAAGATCGACCTGCTTGCGGCCGCGCTCCGGCAGCTGGACCCGGACGAGATCGAGGCTGGCGCGGCCTACCTGTCCGGCGAGTTGCGCCAGCGGCAGATCGGGGTGGGCTGGGCAAGCCTGCGTGACCATCCACCGCCGGCCGCCGAGCCCCGCCTGACCGTTTCGCAGGTGGACACCGCGCTGGCCGGGATCGGCATACAGTCCGGTCCGGGTTCCCAAGCCAGGCGCCGCGAACTGGTCGGCGCGTTGTTCGCCGCGGCCACCGCCGACGAGCAGCGGATGCTGATGGGGCTGATCTCCGGCGAGCTGCGCCAGGGTGCGCAGGCGGGGATACTGACCGACGCGATTGGCCGGGCGGCGGGGATCCCGTTGACCGAGGTACGCCGGGCGCTGCTGCTCTGCGGTGACCTGAAGGCGGTCGCCCGGGTTGCTTTGACCGAGGGGGCACCGGGGCTGGCGCGGTTCCGGCTCCAGGTCGGCCGGCCGCTGGCGCCGATGCTCGCCCAGTCCGCGTCCACAGTGGACGAAGCGCTCACCGCCACCGGTACGCCGGCCGCCGTGGACATGAAGTTGGACGGGATCCGGGTGCAGGTACACCGGTCCGGCGACGAGGTCGCGGTGTTCACCCGTAGCCTCGACGACATCACGACGCGGGTACCGGAGGTGGTCGCGGCGGTGAAGGGCTTGCCCGGCACCGAGCTGGTACTCGACGGCGAGGCCATCGCGCTGGACCGGACCGGGCGGCCCCGGCCGTTCCAGGAGACGTCGTCCCGGGCGGCTCAGCGGAGCGTGGCGAGCGTCTACCTGACACCGTACTTCTTCGACCTGCTCCACCTGGACGGCGTCGACCTGCTGGACGAGCCGGGGGAGCGGCGGTGGGCCGCGTTGGCGCAGGCGCTTCCGGAGGAGCTGGTGGTCGGGCGTACCACCGTGTCCACAGTGGACGACGCGGGCCGCGCATTCGACGCGGCGCTGGCCGCCGGCCGCGAGGGGGTGGTGGTGAAGTCGGTGCGGGCGCCCTACGACGTCGGCCGGCGCGGCGCCGCGTGGGTGAAGGTCAAGCCGCGGCACACCCTTGATCTGGTCGTGCTCGCGGTCGAGTGGGGGCACGGGCGGCGCCGCGGCTGGCTGTCCAACCTGCATCTGGGCGCGCGTGACCCGGACAGCGGCGGGTTCGTCATGCTCGGCAAGACCTTCAAGGGGCTGACCGACGAGCTGTTGCGCTGGCAGACCGAGAAGCTGCTGTCGCTGGCCGTTGACAAAGGCGAATGGGTCATCCGCGTACGTCCCGAGCTCGTCGTGGAGGTCGCCTTCGACGGCGTGCAGACCAGCCCGCGCTACCCGGGCGGGGTGGCGCTGCGCTTCGCCCGGGTGTTGCGTTACCGCGAGGACAAGTCAGCGGCCGAGGCGGACACCATCGACGAGGTGCGGAGGATTCACAGTGCGGCCAACGACCGCACGTAGTTGACCTGCTGGTAGACGTGCTGCACATACGTCTGGTTGTTGACGGGAATCCGGGAGACGTAGTGGTAGGGATCGCTGCGCACCTGTACCAGCACCACGCCGGTATGGCTCGTCTCCTTGGCCAGCAGGAAGAGCAGGCTGAACGGCCCCACGCAGAAGAAGCAGACGATGGCCAGCACAATGGCCCAGGTGGGGATCTTCTGCTCGGCGGTCCACTGGTCGGTGACCGTCCACTGCGAGCCTTTCAGCGCAAACTCGCCGGCCGGGGTGCGTACGGTCGTCGAGGTCACCTGGATCTCGCCGATCTGCGCGATGACGGACTCCGCCGCATAGGGCGCGGTAACCGGGAGCGGCAGGTCGGGCGGCCCGGAGGCCGGCTGAGGCTGCCACGGGCCGCTGTAGGGCAGCGGCGAGTCGGTCGGCCCGGCGGCTTGCTGCGGCTGCCAGGGGTCGCCATAGGGGAGCGGCGTGGTCGGGTCCACCATGTCCCGATTACATCAGACGGCGGGGGATACCGGTGCTTCCGGCGGGTTGGCGTACAGCTCGGCGAAGTCGAACCGGTCCGGTCCGTGCGCCTGCCGGCGGGCCGCCCAGCCGAAGCCGCCCAGCGTGATGAGCGCGAAGACCCACCACTGCACGACATACCCCGCATTCATCGCGGCGTTCTGGTGGTCCGACGGGATCGGGGTGAGACCGTCCTGCTTCGGCTCGTCCAGCAGGAGGTACCCGTCGAGGAGTGGCCCGGCCAGCCGGTGCGGATCGATCCGGCGCACCTGTACCCGTCCGTCGATGGTCAGCGCAGGGTCCGACCGGCTCTCGGTCAGGTGCACCCGCCCGGTCACGGTGACCTGCCCGTCCGGTGCCGGTGGCACCTTCAACGGCGAGGCCCAGGGCAGCCAGCCCCGGTCCACCAGCACCGCCGAGCCGTCGGCGAGCACCAGCGGGGTGAGCACCTCGAAGCCCACCTGGTTGTCCAGGCTGCGGTCCCGGGCCAGGATCTCGTGCCCGGGGTCATACCGGCCGGTCGCGCTCACCCGGGTCCACGCCGCACCGGACGGTACCGGCTGTCCCGGGGTCACCACCTGTCCCAGCGGCACCGGGGCGCGCCGGGCTGCGGCGTCGATCCGCGCGTTGACCGTGCTGCGCTCGTGGTAGCGGGAGAGCTGCCAGTTGCCCAACCCGACCATGGTCGCGGCGAGCACGACCATCAGCGCGGCGAAGCCGAGCCAGCGCGGACTGAGCAGGAACCGGTACACGCCAGTCCACGCTACCGGGAGTCCCGCGGGTGGCGCAGTTTGGGTATCGTCACGGCTGCCCCGCCCCCTCCCTCGGCCCGTAGGAGCCATCGATGACCGCCGTTCCCCGCGTCGTGATCGCCGCACCTTCCTCCGGTCACGGCAAGACGGCGGTCGCGGTCGGCCTGCTCGCCGCGTTCCGCCAGCGTGGGCTGACCCCGGCCGGTTTCAAGATCGGTCCGGACTATGTCGACGCCGCCTACCTCGGGCTGGCCGCCGGGCGTCCCGGCCGTAACCTCGACCCGAGGCTGGTCGGCGCGGCCCGGGTCGGGCCGCTGTTCTCCTACGGCTCGGCCGGTGCGGACATCGCGGTCGTCGAGGGCACGATGGGCCTCTACGACGGGCTGGCCGGACGGCAGGACGCCGAGTCCACCGCACAGATCGCCGGTCTCCTACGCGCTCCGGTGATCCTGGTGGTCGACGTGGCCGCGATGGGCCAGTCGGTGGCCGCGCTGACCCACGGGTTCCGCGCCTACGACGAGCTGCTCTGGCTGGGTGGCGTGATCCTCAACCGGGTCGCCTCGGACCGGCACGAGACCCTGCTGCGCGAGTCGCTGGACGAGATCGGGGTACCGGTGCTGGGCGCGCTGCGGCAACGGGAGCTGCCACGTAGTGGGCTGCCCGCGCGTACCGAAGGGGTGGTGCCGCTGGTGCACCACAGCATCGCGGCCACCGGAGCGGTACGCCGGCTCGGCGAGGTCATCGCCGGCAGCGTCGACCTCGACCGGCTGCTCGCGGTGGCGCGCTCCGCGCCCCGGCTGGTCGCCCAGGTGTGGAGCCCGCCCGGCGGGTCCACCCAGGGGGCGCGCCCGGTGGTCGCGGTGGCCGGCTCGGCACGCTGCCCGTACGGCTATCCGGAGGCGGGGGAGTTGCTCACCGCGGTCGGAGCCGAGGTGGTCACCGTCGACCCGCTGCGCGACGAGCGGCTGCCCGAGGACACCACCGCGCTGGTCGTGGGCGGCGCGCTGCCCGAGGGCTACCTCGACGAGCTGGCCGCCAACACCGCGCTGGCCCGGGCGGTACGGGAGCTGGCCGCCTCCGGCCGCCCGATCGTCGCCGAGGGTGCCGGTCTGGCGTGGCTGGTCCGTGACTTCGACGGGCAGCCGATGTGCGGGGTGCTCGACGCCTCCGGGCGCACCGGGGACTACCCGGTGGTCGGCTACCGGGAGGCCACCGTGCGCACCGTTTCCCCGCACCTGTCCCTGGGTACCGCGATCGTCGGACACAAGCACCACCATGGCGTGGTCAGTCCGCGCGCGGGGGAGCGCCCGGCCTGGTCCTGGCCGGGCGGACAGCCGGAGGGGTTCGTGAGCGGCGGCATCCACGCTTCCTACCTGTGCCTGCACTGGGCCGCGCAGCCGGACATGGCCGGCAAGCTGGTCAGCGCCGCGGCCGGTGAGGAGAACACCTTGAGGCTGGTGTCTTGACCGGCAGCCCGGTCCTGCCGGCCCGGCGGTTTCCGGCTCTGGTCGTGGCAACGCCCCGCCTGCACATCCGGGCAGTGGAGGTCGCGGATGCGCCGGACATCGACCGGATGCTGGCCGACCGGCTGACCCAGCGATGGCTCCGGTTGCCCGCGGAGGACTGGCCCCCGGTCGGCCTGACCTGGTGCACCGAGGTGGCCGCCCGGCAGCGGCGCACCGGTGACGGAGATCACTACGGCATACTGCGCCGCGAGGACGGCCGGCTGGTCGGGCTGTTGTGGACCTGGCGTACCGACTGGACGGCCCATACCACCGAGGTGTCCATCGTGGTCGCGCCCAGCGCCCGGGGCTACGGGGTCGCCGCCGAGGCGGTCGACGCGCTGGCCATCGCGTTGCTGCTGGAGCACGGCTTCCAGCGCATCGAGCTGCGGGTGGCGCCGGGCAACACCGGCGCGTGCCGGGTGGCCGAGAAGGCCGGCTTCGTCTACGAGGGCCTGCAGCGCAGTGCCGGTTACGTGCACGGCGGCCGGGTCGACCTGGAGATGTGGTCACTCGTCGCGGGTGACCTGCGACCCGACCCGGCCTGAGCTACTGGCGCTCGCCTCCGCTCGCGCGGCACCGAGGCTCCTATGGCGACGCCTTCCCTCGTCGCTACGCTCCTCGTGAGCCAGCACTTGGGCTGGATCAGCAAGGCGGCGCTTGTCAGTCCAGACGCCGCCCGCCTCGGTGCGCGAGCTGGCATGATCCGGGCATGGATCTGGGCTTCCACGGTGACGCGGAACTGGCACCCGGGCTGATCGACCTCGCGGTCAACGTGCGTACCGAGCCGCTGCCGGACTGGCTGGCCGGCCCGATCGCCGCGTCCCTGGCCGAGCTGGCCCGCTACCCGGACGGCCGGGCGGCACGTGCCGCGGTGGCCGCCCGGCACCGCCGACCGCCGGAGGAGGTGCTGCTGACCGCCGGCTCCGCGCAGGCGTTCACCCTGCTGGCCCAGGCGCCGCTGGGCATCCGCCGGCCGGTGGTGGTGCACCCGCAGTTCACCGAACCGGAGGCGGCGCTGGCCGCCGCGGGGCACCGGGTGGAGCGGGCGCTGCTCGCCCCGCCGGACTTCCGCCTGGACCCCGAGGTGGTACCCGGACCAGCCGACCTGGTCGTCATCGGTAACCCGACCAATCCCACCTCGGTGGCGCACCCGGCCGGTGCGGTGGCCGCGCTGGCCAGGCCGGGCCGGCTGCTCGTGGTCGACGAGGCGTTCGCCGACACGGTACCGGGGGAGCCGGACTCCCTGTCCGGACGGCGGGACCTGCCCGGACTCGTGGTGCTGCGCAGCTTCACCAAAACCTGGGGGCTGGCCGGCCTGCGGGTCGGGTACGTGCTCGGGCCGGCCGGGATCGTCGAGCGGCTGGCCCGGGTACAACCGTTGTGGGCGGTTTCGACGCCGGCGTTGGCCGCGGCGCTGGCGTGTGCCAGCCCACCGGCGGTGGCCGCGGAGCGTGGGATCGCGCTCACCCTCGCCGGATACCGGGAGCACCTGCTGGCCGGCCTGCGTAAGCTGCCCGGGGTGACCGTTGCGGGCGCACCGGCTAGCGGGTTCGTGCTGATCCAGGTACCGCATGGTGCTTCGGTCCGGGCGCGGCTGCGCCGCTGCGGCTTCGCCGTGCGCCGGGGCGACTCGTTCCCCGGCCTGGGCCCCGACTGGCTGCGGATCGCGGTGCGGGACACTGCCACCAGCGACTCGTTCCTGACTGCCCTGGAGGTCAGCCTTGGCTGACCGTTACCGTCCTGGAGGACTGCCTTGCTGACTGACACGCTCGCCGCCATCCGCCCGCTCGACCAGTCCGCGATGGCGGCTGCCCGGCAGCTGCACGCCCGGCTGACCAAGCCGGCGGGATCGCTGGGCGAGCTGGAGGAGCTGTCGGTACGCCTGGCCGGGCTCGCCGGTGCCTGCCCGCCGCCGCTCCCGGAGCCGGCGGCGGTCGCGGTGTTCGCCGGGGACCACGGGGTGCACGCCCAGCGGGTGACCCCGTGGCCACAGGAGGTCACCGCGCAGATGGTGGCCAACTTCCTGGCCGGCGGGGCGGTGGTGAACGCGTTCGCCCGCCAGGTGGGAGCCATGGTGATAGTGGTCGATGTGGCGGTGGCCACCGTGCTTCCCCCCGCCCTGGGGCTGATCGACGCCAAGGTCCGGCCGGGCACCGCGGACCTGAGCGTCCAGCCGGCGCTGACCCGGGACGAGGCGCGGACCGCCGTGGAGACCGGCATCAGCGTGGCCGACCGGTTGGTGGACGAGGGCGCGCGGCTGCTGGTCGCCGGGGACATGGGCATCGGTAACACGACCCCGGCCGCCGCGCTCATCGCGGCGTTCACCGGTGCTCCAGCCAGCGAGGTGACCGGCCGGGGTACCGGGATCGACGACGCGATGCTGGTGCACAAGACCTCGGTGGTGGACCGGGCCCTGGCGCGGCACCGGCCGGACCCCGCGGACCCGCTCGGCGTCCTGGCCGCCGTCGGTGGTGGGGAGCACGCGGCGATCGCCGGGTTCCTGCTCGGCGCGGCCGCCCGGCGGGTACCCGTGGTGCTCGACGGGGTGATCGCGGTCTCCGGTGCGCTCGCCGCCGCCGCGTTCGCCCCGGACTCGGTGGGGGCGATGGTCGCCGGGCACCGCTCGGTCGAGCCGGGCGCCTCGGTGGCGCTCGCGCACCTCGGCCTCGACCCGCTGGTCGACCTCGGGTTGCGGCTGGGCGAGGGTACCGGTGCCCTGCTCGCCGTACCGATCGTCGCCGGTGCGGTACGGGTGCTGCACGAGGTGGCCACCTTCGACTCCGCCGGGGTCTCCGAGAAGTGAGCACGCTGTACCCGATCGGGCTGCGGCTGGACGGCCGCCGGGTGCTCGTGGTCGGCGGCGGTACGGTGGCCACCCGGCGGGTACCGGCTCTGCTCGACGCGGGAGCCGACGTGTTGCTGGTCGCCCCGGAGGTGACCCCCGCCCTGCAGGCGGTCGCCCAGGCCGGCCGGATCCGTTGGGAGCGGCGGAAGTTTGAACCGTCCGATGTGGACGGTGCCTGGCTGGTGCAGGCGGCGGTTGACGATCCGCTCGCGGCGGCGGCGGTCAGCGCCGCCGCCGCCGAACGGCGGGTGTTCTGTGTCCGGGCCGACGACCGGGAGGCCGCCACCGCGTGGACACCGGCCGTCACCCGGCACGACAACGTGACCGTGGCCGTGCTCGGTGGTGGTGACCCGCGCCGGGCGATGACGGTACGCGATGCCATCCGTAACCGGCTGGCCGACGGGTCGCTGGACGCCGGCCCGTCGCATCCGGGACCCGGGGTCGCACTGGTCGGTGCCGGACCGGGTGACCCGGAGCTGTTGACCGTGAAGGGTCGCCGGCTGCTCGCGCTCGCCGATGTCGTGGTGGCCGACCGGCTGGTACCCGGACTGCTGCTCGACGAGCTGCGCCCGGACGTCGATCTGGTGGACGCGTCGAAGATCCCCTACGGGCCGGCCCGGGCGCAGGAGGAGATCAACCGGATCCTGGTGACCCGGGCCCGGGAAGGGCACTTCGTGGTCCGGCTCAAGGGCGGCGACCCGTACGTGTTCGGGCGCGGTGGCGAGGAGGTGCTCGCCTGTACCGCCGCCGGGATACCGGTCACCGTGGTACCCGGAGTCACCAGCGCCGTCGCGGTACCGGCGGCGGCCGGCATCCCGGTGACCCACCGCGGCATCGCGCACGAGTTCGTGGTGGTATCCGGACACGTCGCGCCGGACGACCCCCGCTCCCTCGCCGAGTGGCCGATGCTCGCCAAGCTGCGCGGCACCCTGTGCGTCCTGATGGGACTGAACCACCTGGTGTCCATTGTGGACACCCTGCTGGCACACGGCCGCCCGCCGGACACCCCGACCGCGGTGGTGCAGGACGGCACCACCAGGTCCCAGCGGGTGGTCACCGGTACCCTCGACGAGATCGCCGACATCGTCGCCACCCACCACATCCACCCGCCGGCGGTGGTGGTCATCGGCGACGTGGTCAACGCCCTGGCCGACTGACCGGCGGTCCCCTCCGCGCGAACCGCCGCTCCGGGGAGTCAGTTCCTGAGCGGACCGTCCAGGAGCAGCGCGCACCGGATCAGGCCCAGATGGGAGTACGCCTGCGGATGGTTGCCCAGCCCGCGCTCGGCCTCCGGGTCGTACTGCTCGGGCAGCAGCCCGGTCGGCCCGGCGCAGTTGAGCATCTGGTCGAAGAGTTCTTCGGCGTCGGCCCGCCGGCCGGTCCGCAGGTATGCCTCGGTCAGCCACGCCGAGCAGACGTGGAACCCGCCCTCCGCGCCGGGCAGCCCGTCGTCCCACTTGTACCGGTACACGACCGGTCCGGCGCGTAGCTCCGCCTCGATCGCGCGCAGCGTCCGGAGGAACCGCGGGTCGTCATCGGCGAGCAGGCCGGACAGCCCGATCCACAGTGACGAGGCGTCCATCTCGGGATGTCCGTAGGCGACCGAGTAGGCGTCCGAGTCCTTGTACCAGCCGTGCTCGAGCACGTTGGCGGCGATCCGGTCACGCACCGCCGCCCACTCCGGCCGGGGCGTCCCGCCGTATGCCGCGACCAGCCTGATCGCCCGGTCGACGGTCAGCCAGCACATCACCTTCGAGTACACGTGGTGCCGGGGAGGCAGCCGGGCCTCCCACAGCCCGTGGTCGGGCTCGTGCCACCGGCGCTCCACCGCGGCGACCAGGGCCTCGATGACCCGCCACTCCTCGGTGCGTACCGAGCCCCGCTGGGCGGCGACCGCGGCGATCAGGTCGGCGATCGCGCCGAACACGTCGAGCTGGAGCTGGCGGTTGGCGGCGTTGCCGACGCGTACCGGCCGGGAGCCGGCGTACCCGGGCAGGGTGTCGATGACCGCCTCGGCGCCGAGGTCCCAACCGTCCACTGTGTACAGCGGGTGCAGCCGCTCGGGATGCCCGCCGGTGCGCTCCACGCACCGGTCCACCCAGCCGAGGAACGCCTCCGCCTCGGCCAGCGAGCCGAGGTCGACCAGCGCCCGGGCGGTCATCGCCGCGGCGCGCAGCCAGCAGTACCGGTAGTCCCAGTTGCGTACCCCGCCGATCTCCTCGGGCAGCGAGGTGGTGGCCGCCGCCAGGATCGCCCCGGTCGGCTGGTGGCACAGCCCGCGCAGGGTCAGTGCGGAGCGCAGCACCTGGTCCCGGGCCACCGTGGGCAGCTTGAGCGACGCGACCCAGTCCCGCCAACCCTGCTCCACCCGCTCCTGGCGTACCTCGATCGGGTCGGCCCACGGGTGCAGGCTGTTGGTGCCGCAGCGCAGCTCCAGCACGCACTGCCCGTTCAGCGCGGCCAGGTCGATCTCGGCGCGGGCGGACTGGTGGCCGCCGTCGTGGTAGATGTCCCAGTCCACGCCGGGGGAGAGCAGCGACATCGGATCGTTGGAGCCGAGTACGAGCAGCCCGTCGCCGAGCGGCTGGAGCCGGATGGCCACCTGCCCGTACTCCGGGCGGGGCGCGAACTCCACCTGCGCCCTGACCGTGCCGGTCAGTACCCGGACCAGGCTGGTCGCCTCCGGTGCGGTGGCCCCGTCGTCCAGCGGTACGTCGCTGTCCAGCCAGTCCGTGACGGTCAGTCCGGACCAGCCGGTCTCCACGGTCATCGTGCCCGGCCGGTACCGCTGGCCAGGCGGGAGGCCGTCGCGCTCCACCGGCCGGACCGAGAAATGCCCGGCGGGGGAGCCGCCGACCAGGTCGGCGAAGACCGCGGCGGAGTCCGGGCCGGGCGCGCAGAACCAGGTGACCTTGGCGTCCGGGGCGAGCAGCGCGACGGTACGCCCGTTGGACAGCATCGAGTGCCGCTCGATCGATACCGCCCGATCGCCGAACAGCCAGTGCCGCCGGGTCTCCAGCAGCAGCGCGAGCACGCGTACCGCCTCGACCGGATCCTCGACCCGGTACTGCGCCCGGGTCTCCCCGGCACCGATCTTGATGCCCACGTCCGGCCCGTGCAGGTGGGCGAAGGCGTTCTCGTCGGTCACGTCGTCGCCGACGAACAGCACCGCGCTCGCCGACAGCCGCACCCGCAGCGCGTCCACGGCCGTACCCTTGTGGGTCGGCAGGACCAGCAGCTCGACGACCTCTTTGCCGTGCGTGACATGGACCCCGGCCCAGCTCGCCGGGCCTGCTTCGATCGCCGAGCGGACCGCGGCCGAGTCGTCCCGCGAGGCCGTCCGGGTGTGTACGGCGATGCTGGCCGGCTTCAGCTCCAGCCGCACCCCGGGGCGGTCCGCGACGACGTGCTCCATCGCCTTCTGCAGCCGGCTGCGCAGGTCCACCAGCTCCGGCGCAAGCCGCTGGACGAAGCCGATGTCGAACTCCGACCCGTGGCTGCCGACCAGGTGCACCTCGCTGGGCAGCCGCGAGAGCGCCGCCAGGTCGCGCAGCGCCCGGCCGGAGACCACCGCGACGGTGGTCTGCGGCAGCGAGGCCAGCGCCCGCACCGCGGCGACCGCCTCGGGCAGCGGCTGGGCGTCCGAGGGGTCCTCCACGATGGGGGCGAGGGTGCCGTCGTAGTCGCAGGCCACGAGTAGCTGCGGTACGCGGGCGATCAGCCCCACCGCGGAGCGCAGAGCGGGGTCGATACCTTCAGACACCTAATCCTCCGGGACGGACAGAGCAGCAGCCGAGGGTACGCCGAGCGCGGACAGGAATGACGAAGCCCAGTGGCGTACGTCATGGGCCCGCAGGTGCCGGCGCATCGCGCGCATCCGGCGCGACGCCTCCGTCTGATCCACCTGCACCGCACGCATCAGCGCGTCCTTGACGCCCTGCAGGTCGTGCGGGTTGCACAGGAACGCCTGCCGCAGCTCGCCGGCCGCGCCGGCGAACTCGGAGAGTACGAGCGCACCACCCAGGTCGACCCGGGCCGCGACATACTCCTTGGCCACCAGATTCATGCCGTCTCGCAAGGGAGTCACCATCATCACGTCGGCGGTGCAGTACAGCGCGACGAGCTCGCTGCGACTGTACGACTGATGAAGGTAGTGCACCGCCGGCACACCGACCCGGGCGTAGTCGCCGTTGATCCGGCCCACCTCGCGCTCCACGTTCACCCGAAGTGCCTGGTAGTGCTCGACCCGCTCGCGGCTGGGCGTGGCCACCTGAACCATGACGGCTTCGGGGACGGTAAGTCGGTCTTCCGACAGAAGTTCGCGGAAAGCCTTGAACCGTTGCTCGATCCCTTTCGTATAGTCGAGCCGGTCCACGCCGAGGATCACCGTCTTCGGATCCCCGAGCTCCTTGCGGATCTGCTCGGCCCGGGCCCGGACCAGCGGGCTGGACGCCAGTGCCTCGATCTCGGCGACGTCGATCGAGATCGGGAACGCCGCCGCGTACACGGTGCGCCCTTCCTGCTCGACCCCGGCGCCCCTGGGGCGCAGGCCGAGCAGGTGCCGGGTCAGCCGGAGGAAGTTCTGCGCCGCCAGCGGGCGCTGGAAGCCGACCAGGTCGGCGCCGAGCAGCCCGCGCAGGATCTCGGCCCGGCGGGGCAGCTGCATGAACAGCTCGACCGGCGGGAACGGGATGTGCAGGAAGAAGCCGATCCGCAGGTCGGGGCGCAGCCCGCGGAGCATCGCCGGTACCAGCTGGAGCTGGTAGTCCTGGATCCAGACCATCGCGCCCGGGGCCGCCTCCTCCGCGGCCGCCTCGGCGAAGCGCTGGTTGACCCGCCGGTATGCCTCCCACCAGCTGCGCTTGTAGACAGGCGTCTCGATGGCGTCGTGGTACAGCGGCCACAGGCTGGAGTTGGAGAAGCCCTCGTAGTAGCGCTCCACCTCGTCCGCGGTCAACGAGACCGGACGCAGCGTCATCCCGTCCAGCTCGAACCGGCGCGGGGCCGGCTGGCCCGGTTCGGCGGTGCTGCCCGACCAGCCCACCCAGGTACCCGCCTGGCTGGCCAGCACCGAGTGCAGCGCGGTGACCAGACCACCGGGGCTGCGTTGCCACGAGCCGGGGGCCACCTCGTCGACCGGCAGCCGGTTCGCCACCACGACAAAGGAACTCGATGCCACCCGGTCTCCCTCCAATCAGCCGCCCAGGCCGTCCAAGAAGCCTACTGGATGTAGCTGAATGGCCGAGTGTGGTGAGCTTGACGCCACCCGACTCGCCAGCGCCTACCGGACGGTGTCATCCTGCCTGCCATGGCAGAGGGTTCCACCCGCGGGGGACGGTCAACCACCGGTCCGTTGCTGCTCGCTGTGATCTTTCTCGCGGTGCTCGGCGCCGGGGCCGGGTACAGCCTCGGTAGCCTGGCCCGCAGCGGGCAGACCGGCGCGGTCTCGGGTACCGGCCCCGCCACCGGTGGTCCGGACACGCCGACGCCCACCGGGGATACGTCCACCCGGTCCGCCCAACGTTGTCCGCGGCACACCGAGGATCTGGCCCAGGCCGGCCCGCTCACCCAGTTGTTGTACCTGCACACCGCGAAGTCCGAGGTGTGGATCTGCCAGGCGGCCGACGGGACGCTGTTCTACCAGGGGCACAAGGGGCAGCCGGGCGGATCGCTCGACGAGGGCAGCACCGCCCTCTTCCTGCGGACCGTCGAGCCCGAGGGCAGCGGCCGCTGGGTCGCCACCAACACCGACCCGGGCAACGGGCACGTGACCCGGTACCACGTGACCAGCGGCGAGCTGGTCATCGAGTCGGTCTGGTCCGGCGAGAAGGAGGTTCAGCCGGCGGTCCCGTCCTGAACCGGTACGGGGTACCAGCCGGAGAGGTCGCGCGGGCGGGGGTTGAACTCGTACCCCGGCCCGGTTGCGGCGAACGTCACCAGAGCCGTCGACGTGGAGCCGTACCGGCGCCCGTCGAAGGACCGGTCGACCAGCACGGTGTCGTCGGTGAGCAGCCGTACCCAGTCGTCCCGGCCGGATGTGGTGTCGCGTAGCCGGTCCGCGACCGAGGGGTCGGCGGCGTCCACGCCGGCGTTGACGATCACGTGGTCACCGGGCGCCAGTCGCTGGTCGCGCAGAGCCTCGCCGTCCCAGGACCAGACCCGTACCTCCGCCGCGGTGGCGAGGACAAGGTGGAACCCGTCGTAGCGGTCCGGCACCGGCAGCGGCTCGCCGCGCAGCACGGCCAGCGGGAGCCCGCCGCGGCTGGGCCGGACCCCGTCGGCCGGCGCCGGCCTGCGTACCCCGTTCAGCACCGCGGCGACCGCCGGCCGGTCCGGATCGACGGCCAGCCAGGTACCGCCGGCGGTCCGGTCCCGCCCGCCGAGCAGCCGGTCGCCCCAGTGCGCGCCGGGCGGGTCCCAGGCGCGGTCGACGAACTCGTCGCGTACCGCCCCGAGCCGGAGTGGGCTGGCGCTGCCAGGGGCGAACCGGAGCAGGACGGTACACATGAGCTAAGAGCGTAGGGGTCGACTGGGCGACCACCGGGAGACCTGGAAGGATTGAGGGCGAATCCATCAATCACCAGCCGGAGGTAGGCCGCACCGTGGCCCAGTTCATCTACACCCTCGAAAAGGCCCGCAGGGCGCATGGCGACAAGGTTGTCCTCGACGACGTGACGCTGAGCTTCCTGCCCGGCGCGAAGATCGGTGTGGTCGGCCCGAACGGCGCCGGTAAGTCCAGCCTGCTGCGCATCATGGCCGGGCTGGACCTGCCCAGCAACGGCGAGGCCCGGCTGATGCCCGGCTACACGGTCGGCCTGCTGGCCCAGGAGCCGCCGCTCAACGACGCCAAGACGGTCCTGGGCAACATCGAGGAGGCGGTCGCCGAGACCAAGGCCAAGCTGGAGCGGTTCAACAAGATCGCCGAGCAGCTGGCCACCGACTACTCGGACGAGCTGATGGACGAGATGGGCCGGCTCCAGGAGGACCTGGACCACGCCGACGCCTGGGACATCGACTCCAAGCTGGCGCTGGCCATGGACGCGCTGCGCTGCCCGCCGCCGGACGCCGATGTGACCCAGCTCTCCGGCGGCGAGCGGCGCCGGGTGGCGCTCTGCAAGCTGCTACTGCTGCAGCCCGACCTGCTGCTGCTCGACGAGCCGACCAACCATCTGGACGCGGAGAGCGTGCAGTGGCTGGAACAGCACCTGGCCAAGTACGCGGGTACGGTGATCGCGATCACCCACGACCGGTACTTCCTGGACAACGTGGCGCAGTGGATCCTGGAACTCGACCGGGGCCGGGCCTACCCGTACGAGGGCAACTACTCCACCTACCTGGAGAAGAAGGCGCAGCGGCTGGCCGTACAGGGGCGCAAGGACGCCAAGCTGCAGAAGCGCCTGTCCGATGAGCTGGAGTGGGTACGCTCCAACGCGCGCGCCCGGCAGACCAAGTCCCGCGCCCGGCTCGGCCGGTACGAGGAGATGGCCGCCGAGGCGGAGAAGACCCGCAAGCTCGACTTCGAGGAGATCCAGATCCCGCCGGGCCCCCGGCTGGGTAACACGGTCATCGAGGCCAACCACCTGACCAAGGGCTTCGGCGACCGGGTACTCATCGACGACCTGTCGTTCTCGTTGCCGCGCAACGGCATCGTCGGCATCATCGGGCCCAACGGGGTGGGCAAGACCACGCTGTTCAAGACCATCGTCGGGTTCGAGAAGCCGGACAGCGGCGAGGTACGCATCGGCGAGACCGTCCGGCTGTCGTACGTCGACCAGGGCCGCTCCGGCCTGGAACCGAAGAAGACGGTGTGGGAGCTGGTCTCGGACGGCCTGGACCACCTGATGGTCGGCAAGGTGGAGATGCCCTCGCGGGCATACGTCGCGGCCTTCGGGTTCAAGGGACCGGACCAGCAGAAGCCGACCGGGGTGCTGTCCGGGGGCGAGCGCAACCGGCTCAACCTGGCGATGACCCTGAAGATCGGCGGCAACGTGATCCTGCTCGACGAGCCGACCAACGACCTCGACGTGGAGACCCTGGGCTCGCTGGAGAACGCGCTGCTGGACTTCCCCGGCTGCGCGGTGGTCATCTCGCACGACCGGATGTTCCTCGACCGGGTGGCCACGCACATCCTGGCCTGGGAGGGCGACGCGGAGAACCCGGCGCGGTGGTTCTGGTTCGAGGGCAACTTCGAGTCGTACGAGAAGAACAAGGTCGACCGGCTCGGACCCGAGGCGGCCCGCCCGCATGCGGTGACCTACCGCAAGCTGACCCGGGACTAGCGTGCGGTACGTCTACCAGTGTCCGCTGCGCTGGTCGGACATGGACGTGTACGGCCACGTCAACAACGCCCGGTTCCTCACGCTCTACGAGGAGGCCCGGGTCGCGTTGATGTTCACCGGGGCCCGGGAGCACGGCGTCACGAGCTTCGAGGAGGGCGTGGTGATCGCCCGGCACGAGGTGGACTACCTGCGTCCGGTGGACTACACAGATCCGGTACGCATCGAGCTGTGGGTGGCCGAGCTACGGCCGTCCAGGTTCACCCTCGGGTACGAGCTGTTCGACGCCGGGCGGGTGGCCAGCCGGGCCCGCTCGGTGTGCGTACCCTTTGATCTGGCTGCCGGACGGCCACGCCGGCTGTCCGACGCGGAACGCGACTTCCTCAAGCCATGGCTGGACTGAAAGCCGTGGCTGGACTCAGCCTCGCGGACGTGGGGCCGTTCCTGGCCCGGCTCACCCGGCTGGATCCGGATGCGCTGGTCCGGCTGCGCACCGCCGGCCCGGGCCGGGTGGCGCTGTGGGGCCGGATGCCCTGGGGAGTGCTGGTCACCCGGACGGTACCGGGGCCGCCGCTCGGCGATGTCTCGGTGACCGCGACGGAGCTGCTCAGCTCGTTCACACAGGGTAATGGTCAGCTACCGCCGTCCCGGGACCGGGACTGGCGTTGGGCCCTGCCGTCCAGCCCTGGTCGGGCGGTCGAGACCCTGCCCGCCGGGGAGCTGCGCCGGCTCGGTACCGCCGCCGCCGAGACCCTCCGCGCGGCACGCGGTCGGGTCGGCGAGCGGATGCTGCGGGACGCCCTGCTGGAGCACGTGCCGATCGTGGTGACCGCGGATGGCCACGAGATCGAGATTCGCCAGGCACTGGTCCAGGCACTGCTCCGAATGGCATTTATCGGTACCGATGAATCGACGGAGGTCACCGTCCGTATAGCGGGTACTTGGGTCGGTTTGGCTGCCGAGCACGGTACAGTATGGCTACAAAACCGGCCAAGCCTGGCGATCAGCCTGGCCAGGTAGCTTATTCGCACCATCCGAATGGCGGAGGGGCTAGTGGCTCAACGGTTCGGTGCGTAGCATTCGGACTCGCTGAGGTACGTACGTCCAGATAGCGTGACTCCCTGAGCCCACGAACGCTCGACGTGTGGAGTCTCTGCGAGGCGAGGAGTTCAGGAATGCCGTGGTGGCCGAAGCGGGGCGGTCAGTCCGGTAGCGGCGAGCCGGCCGCTGGCGGAGGTGACGTCGGGGTCCGGATGGACCTGCCCGCGCCACGCTCACCCGAGCGGGCCGAAGCACTGATCGAGTCGGTCGACATGAAGCGGCTGGCGGCTGCGCTGGACCGTTTGGAGATCCGTTACCTGACTGACGGTGACGGCAGCTTGCTCGCCATGTGGGAGCGGCACGCGGTCCTGTTCACCCTGGAAGGACCGGACGACGAGATCCTGGTGATCCGCGCCCGGCCGCACGGCACCCTCCCGCCGGACTGGGCCGACCGCGGCTACCGGGTGGTCAACGAGTGGAACCACTCCCGGCGGTTCTGCAAGGCCTACGTGGGCGATCCGACCGAGCGCGGGCAGTTGCCGATCTACGCCGAGATGCAGGTACCGCTGATCTCCGGGGCGCACGACGCCCTGCTGGTAGAGCTGATCGACTGCGCCGCCGCAGTGGCTGTGGCCTTCGTGGACTGGCTGCACGACGAGGGCGGACTGCTCTAGCAGGGGTCGAAAGGGAGGCCGGCCACCGACCTCCCTTGGCCCCGTTCGTCTATCAGCAGCGCCACTCCGATGACCGCTGAATCACGGCCTAACCGGTCTGGTGGGCGATCTGGATCAGGTTGCCGCAGGTGTCGTCGAGCACTGCCGTGGTCACCGGTCCCATGTCCGTGGGCTCCTGGGTGAAGCGCACCCCGAGCCCGCGCAGCCGCTCGTACTCCGCCCGGACGTCGTCGACGGCGAAGGACGTGAACGGGATGCCGTCGGCGACCAGCGCCTCCTTGAACGGCTTGGCCGCCGGGTGTCCGTCGGGTTCGAGGAGGAGCTCGGTGCCATCCGGATCCGCCGGGGACACCACCGTGATCCACCGATCCTCACCCACCGGAACGTTGGTCTTCTCCTTGAAGCCGAGGATCTCGGTGTAGAACCGCAGCGCCTTCTCCTGGTCGTCAACGAGCACGTTGGCCAGGTTGATTCTCATGTCGATCCCTCCCCGCCGGTACCGGCGCCGGTGCCAGGGCGGCCACCGGCGTCCTCACCGGCCTTCTTGAGCCATCGCTCGACGATCGGTTCGAGCGGCGTGGTGTTGATGTAGTGGAACTTGTACCGGCCCTCGCGGCTCGTCTCGACCAGACCCGCGGCCTCCAGCACGTCGAGGTGCTGCGAGATCGCCTGTCGCGACGAGCCAAGCCCGTGCCTGGTCGTCAGGCGCGAGCAGATCTCGAAGAGCGTCTGCCCGTTCCGGTCGGTCAGCTCGTCCAGGATCGCGCGGCGGGTGGGATCGGCCAACGCCTTGAAGACCAGATCCACACTCCAGAACCTTATGCAAGCCGGTACTTGCCTGTCAACCTCGGGGTCACGCCGTACCGATCGCGGGTGCGGCGGCCACCGGCCTCACCCCGGCGCTCTTGATACCGGCCTAGCGGGGCTGGTCCAGTGAGTTGACCATGAAGAAGGCGGCCCGCTCCAGGTAGTTCCAGAGGGTCTGCTCCTGCTCGGCCGGCAGCCCGAGCCGGTCCACGGCCTGGCGCATGTGGTGCAGCCAGGCGTCGCGCTCGCGCGTCCCGATGGTGAACGGCGCGTGCCGCATCCTCAGCCTCGGGTGGCCGCGCTGCTCCTGGTAGGTACCCGGGCCGCCCCAGTACTGCACGAGGAACATCCGGAGCCGGTCAGCTGCCGGGGCGAGGTCGGCATCCGGGTAGAGCGGGCGGAGCACCCGGTCGCCGGCCACCCCGGCGTAGAACTCGTCGACGAGCTTGCGGAACGTCGGCTCGCCACCGACGGCCTCGTAGAAGTTCTCCGGTACGGTCACCGTTCCATGGTGCCAGGGCGCCGGCTCAGTAGGACTCGACGGTACGCATGCCCGCGCTCGGTACCACCCCGGGGGTGCTCTCCGGCTCCGGTACCGGCCGGGGCCGCGCTTCGGCCGCCTCGGCGGCCCGGTTGGCCGCCTGGGTCCGTTCGATGGTCCGGTCGAACTCGCTGGCCGCCGGCCAGCCCATCGACACCAGCACCATGAGCAGGACGCCACCCAGGCTCCAGAGACTGATCACGGTGGGCAGCCGGTAATGCGAGGCGAGGACCCCGGTCACCATCACCGCCCCGCCCTGGAGGACCTGCAGGCCGCTCATCATCACGCCATTGGCGCGGGCCCGGTATTCCCGGGGCAGCGCCTGGACGAACAGCCCGTTGCTGGTCGGGATCAGTCCGGCCGCGCAGACCCCGCAGAGGGTGGCCAGCAGGGCCACCACCGGTGCCGGCGGGTTGAGCAGGGCAGGGATCAGGGTGACCGGGGCGAGGATGGCGAACGGCCGGATCATCCGCCGGCGCAGATCCGGCGGGAGCAGCCGGGTGAGCAGCAGGCTGCCGAGGACCCAGCCGAGTGGGGTGGCCATCATGATCATGCCTTGGGCCAGGCCCCGGGCCCGCGGGTCGCCCGGTTCGAGCAGCCCGGCCCAGGGCGCGGCGAGACCCTCTGGCGGCATCGTGAACAGGTTGACCGCCAGCACGGTGATCGCGATGGAGCGCAGCACCGGGGTACCGAACACGACCCGGAAGCCCTGAGCGGTCTCGTGCAGCAGGTGGGTGCGCTGGGCGCGGGTGAGCACCGCTTCGCGGTGCTGGATGCCGAGGCGGGCCAGCAGCGCGGAGAACACGAAGGTGCCGGCGTCGATGAGCAGGGCCAGCCGGGGGTGTACCGCGCCCAGCGCGGAGCCGGACACGTACCCGACGATCTGGGCCACCTGCCAGGTGCTGTTCTGGATGGTCAGGCCGAGCACGTAGTGCTCGCCATCCAGGACCCGGGGCAGCAGGGCCGAGCGGGCCGCCTCGAACGGCGGGTTGAGCAGGGCAGCGAGGAACAGCAGCACCAGCATGACCGGGATGGGCAGGTGCAGCACCGCGATCGCGGCGATCAGCACGGCCCGGGACAGATCACAGACGATCATGACGGTGCGGTGCCGGTAGCGCTCGGCCAGCGCGGCGAGCACCGGACCGCCGACGATCCAGGGCAGGAAGCTGATCGCGAAGGCGGCCGCCGCGCTGGTGATCGACCCGGTCTGGGTGTATACGAGCGCGGTGACGGCGGCCTTGGCGAGGTAGTCGCCAACCCAGGACAGCGTGCTGGCCGCGTAGATCGCCCGGTACTCGGAGTTGGCGAACACCGCACCGAAGGTGGCTGAACGGCGCGGGGGCCGGGTCTCCTGGGACACCGCCGGGGTCCTCCATGCTCGCTTCGGCGCCGTATTACTGAAAGGTCAGTTCGGATTCTGCCCGATCGTCCGAGTCATAGCTAGGGCGAAAGGAGGATCTGCCGGTCAGAGACCTGAACGAACGGACGATATACGACCAACCACTCGAAGCGCCAATCAGCCGCGGCCGGCGCTGGTCGGCGCCGGCCGGCCCGATCAGGTCGGACCCGCCTGGCCGGTCTCCGCGCCGGTCGGCTCGGCGCCGTGCGGGTCGGTACCCCGCGGCTCGCCGTTCGGCGCCTCGCCGGGGGCCGACTCGCCAGCCGCGGCCGGCCGCAGGTATACCCGGCTGTTGGGCAGTTGCGCCGCGATGCCGGCGGCGGCCAGCGCGTCGGTGAGCAGCCGCCGCAGCTCGCGGCCGACCCGCCACTGCGCGTCCGAAGCGGTCTTGACGGTGGTACGCAGTACCGCCCCCTCGACCGTGATCTGCTCCACCCCCAGGACGTCGGGTGGGTCGATCAGGTCCTCGGCGAACGCGGGATCGTCCGCCATCCCGGCGGCCGCGTCCCGGAGCACCTCCACGGCCCGGTCCACCGAGGCGAACCCGATCGGTACGTCCACCACGACCATCGCCCAGCCCTGGCTCTTGTTGCCGACCCGGACGATCTCCCCGTTGCGGATGTACCAGAGCACCCCGCGTACGTCCCGGATCGTGGTGATCCGCAGCCCGACCGCCTCGACCGTGCCGCTGGCCTCCCCGACGTCGACCACGTCGCCGACCCCGTACTGGTCCTCCAGCAGCATGGACAGCCCGGCGAGCAGGTCCTTGACCAGGGTCTGCGCGCCGAAGCCCAGCGCCACCCCGACGATCCCGGCGCTGGCCAGCAGCGGACCGAGGTCGACCCCGAGCTGGCCGAGGATGAGCAGTACCGCGATCGAGTAGACGGTCACCGAGGCGGCACTGCGCAGCACCGAGCCGATCGCCTCGGCACGCTGCCGGCGGCGCTCGGGGAACAGCGTGGTCGCCTCGTGCAGGCCGCTGGGCAGCCGCTCCTTCAACGGGCGCAGGATGGTCGGCGCCGAGCCGGCCGAGGTGCTGCGGACCAACCGGTTGATCACGCGGTGCAGCAGGTACCGGGCGATCATCGCGAGGACCAGAATGAGCAGGATCTGCGCCGGCTTGAGCAGCAGGTAGTAGCTGCCCGAAGCGAGCCAGCGCTGCCCGGTCTGCTCGTAGATCCACTGGCACAGGTCACTGGTGCGGGCACAGTCCGGCGTCGTCGAAGGGGACGGAGTCGGTACCTCCGCGGGCATCGCCAGGATCGGGCTCACGAGAATCTTCGTACCGCATGGCCCCGTGCTTGTCACAACGGGCCCGGCCGGTGAGACCGTAGCGAACCGGACATCCCCGTACCGCGTCACCGAAGCTTCACCGCCCAGCGCGGTTTTTGTACGTGCAATCACGAGATCTATCAGGGACTATTGGCGCACGGGTGTGTACCGGCCGGCCGAAGAGGGTGAGCAGGATGCCTGACATACGACGCACAGCCAGCTCCGCGTTGGTCCTCAACCAGACGTACGAGCCGCTGTGTGTCGTTTCGGTGCGTCGCGCCGCCATCCTCGTCCTGGCCGGCAAGGCCATCTGCGTCGCCGACGGCGACGGGGTCCTGCACAGCGCCCGGCAGGCGCTCCCGGTTCCGCTGGTGATCCGGCTCACCCGCTACGTCCGCGTCCCCTACCGCACCCACGTAGGCCTGTCCCGCCGGGCCATCTTCGCCCGCGACGGCGGCCGGTGCGCCTACTGCAAGGGACCGGCGGAGACCATAGACCACGTCATGCCACGCAGCCGCGGCGGTCGGCATGCGTGGGAGAACGTCGTAGCCGCCTGCGCCCGGTGCAACCACTCCAAGGGCGACCGCACGCCAGCCGAGCTCGGCTGGCGTTTGCACGCGTCCCCGGTCGCGCCCAAGGGCGTCGCCTGGCGGGTGCTCGGCCACCGCACCCCCGACCCCCGCTGGGCCGACTGGCTCGACCTCTCCGCCGCCGCCTGAGCGTCAGGTCACCCGGGAGCGCTGTTCGGGGTAGGTCCGGTGCTGGCCGGCGGTGACCAGGTCACGCAGGCGGGACAGCGCGACGTGGACATCGGCGAACCTGGTGTAGAGCGGTGCGAGGCCGAGGCGTAGCCGGTCGGGCACGCGGTAGTCGGGGATCACCCGCGCCGCGATCAGGGCCTGGCAGATCTGCCAGGCCCGCGGGTGGTACAGGGTGACGTGCGCGCCGCGCCGCTCACCGTCGCGCGGCGAGGCGAGCCGGAAGCCCAGCGGGGCGAGCCAGGCGTCGTGCAGTTCGATGAGGTACGCCCCCAACGCGCGCCCCTTGTCCGCGATGGTGTCGATCCCCGCCTCGGCGCTCAGCCGGGCCCCTTCCAGGACCGCGTACCCGCCCAGCACCGGCGGGGTACCCACGAGGAAGCGCTCGATCGTATCGACCGGCTGGTAGTCCGGGCCGGTCCCGAACTGGTCGGCCTGCCCGAACCAGCCCTGGATCGGCTGGCGCAGTACGGGCTGCAGGTCCTGCCGGACGTACAGCAGGGCGGGCGCCCCGGGACCGGCGTTGAGGTGCTTGTACGTGCAGCTGACCGCCAGATCCGCGCCGGCCTCGGTGAGCCCGACCGGTACCGCCCCGGCCGAGTGACACAGATCCCACAGCACCAGGGCACCGGCCTCGTGCGTGGCGGCGGTGATGCCGGGCAGGTCGGCGATGGCGCCGGAGCGGTAAGCCACGTGCGACAGGCTGACCAGCGCGACATCCTGGTCCAGTACGGCTTCGACGTCCTTCAGAGCCACGCCCTCGTCGAGGTCGGAGTGCACGAGCCGGACCTCGCCGAGTCCGGACAGGACAAACCGGTCGGTGGGGAAGTTGTCGTCGTCGGTCACGATCACCCGGCGCTCCGGCCGGGCGGCGAGCGCAGCGTACCCCAGCTTGTACAGGTTGACGCTGGTCGAGTCGGACAGGATCACCTCCCCGGGCCGGGCCCCGATGAGGTCGGCCAGTACGTCGCCGGCCTGCCGGCCCAGCTCGATCCAGCGCGCCCAACCGCGGACCAGGTCCCCGCCCCATTCGAGGTCGACGGCCAGGCGCAGCCGCTCCCGGGTGGCGACCGGCAGCCGGCCCAGCGAGTTGCCGTTCAGGTAGACGGTGTCCGGATCGGTGATCACGAACCGGTCCCGGAAGCCCGCGAGCGGGTCGGCGGCGTCCAGTTCCTCGGCCCTGGCCAGTGCGGCGTCCTTCATCAGCAAACGGTAGCCACCCGCCGCGCTGGGGCGGAGTCCGCTCCGCTACGGTTGATCCGTCGTTTGGTTCCTTGGACGCCTGGGGGCGTTGAGCTTGTCGATCACAGAGACGGTGCTGGTCTTCGTCGGGATACCGGCAGCGGTCGTGGCCGCGGTCTACGGCCTGGTCTATGGCACGACGGCACGGCGGGTCAGCAAGCGGTACCGGCCGGGCCGGCCGTTCACGTTCGCCCCGGTGTGGTTCCTCGCGGCGAACGCGCCGGTCAGCGCGGACGGTGCCACGCCGGCCGCGGTCGGCGCGGGTGAGCAGCACGGCGCGTTGCTACCCGGTCCGGTCCTGGCGCAGGCGCCCGACGCGCCGACCGGGACAATGCCGCACGGCGAGACGGGAGGCGCAAGTGACAGCTGGTGACAGCCGGGCCGGGCGCCCGGACGTACTGGACGGGCCGTTCACGACCCCGCAGCTGCTGCGCCTGGACGAGGCGTTGCGCCTGGCCGACCGGTCCACCGGACTGACCTTCAGCATCTACGTGGGCGACCTGGACGAGCCGACCCGCGGGCACGCCGAGAAGCTGCACGGTCAGCTGGCCGACCCGGACCGCTCAGTGCTGCTCGCGGTCTCGCCCAACCAGCGGGTACTGGAGATCGTCACGGGTGCCGAGGCGCGCAAGCGGCTCCCGGACCGGTCGGCCAAGCTCGCCGCGCTGTCGATGGCGGCCGCCTTCAGCGGTGGGGACCTGGCCGGTGGCATCGTCAACGGGCTGGCCCAGCTCGCCGACCACGCAGGCAAGGCAGCCCCCACCGCTTGATCGTGGCGCTCGCCTCCGCGAGCGCCAACCTACTCAGCGGCCCGTGGCCGGCGGCGTCTGGACCGAGGAGCGAAGCGACGAGGGAAGACGGCGCCCTACAGGCCACGGGCCCGCGCGAGCGGAGGCGAGCGCCAACCTACGCAGCGGCCCGTGGCCGGCGGCGTCTGGACCGAGGAGCGCCAGCGACGAGGGAAGACGGCGCCCTACAGGCCACGGGCCCGCGCGAGCGGAGGCGAGCGCCAACCTACTCAGCGGCCCGTGGCCGGCGGCGTCTGGACCGAGGAGCGCCAGCGACGAGGGAAGATGGCGCCCTACAGGCCACGGGCCCGCGCGAGCGGAGGCGAGCGCAGACTACGCAGCGTCCTTGGCCCGGGCTCGCAGCGCGCGGATCACGCCGTCGCGGCCCTCGGCCACCAGCCGGCGCAGCGGCGTCGGATGACCGGTACCGGCGAGCCACCGGTCGGTCGCCGTGGCCGTGTCCTCGCTGACGTGCTGGGCCGGGTAGGCCAGCTCGACGAACTCCTGCGCCGGCTCGCTGTCCCGGCTGGCCCAGACCTGGTCGATCACCTCGAAGAACCGGTCCACGTACGGCCGGGTCAGGGTGAGCTGGGACGGGTGGAAGAAGCCGATCAGCAGGGCCCGCTGCAACCAGTTGGGCAGCGGGTCCGGACCGGTCAGCCGCTGCCAGGCGGCCTCCTTGGCCTCCGGCGTACGGATCAATGTGGTGGCGGTGGCGGCCTGCCGTTCGCCCGAGGCGGTACGGTCGCGGTCCAGCTCGGCCTGGATCTCCGCCGCACCGAGCTGCCCGCCGGCGGCCAGCGCCTGGACCAGCCGCCACCGCAGCTCGGCCTCGATGACCAGGCCGTCCGGTGGGTCGCCGGCCAGCCAGTCGCGCAGCAGGGCCAGCTCCGATTCCGACCTGGCGGTGGACGCGTAGACCCGGGCCCAGGCGAGCTGGAAGCCACTGCCCGGCTCGGCGTCGGTGAGCGCGCGGCGGGCCGTGGCGGCCAGCAGGGCCCAGCCGGTACCCGCCCAGTCCGGGTCGGCGTAGTAGGTCAGCGCGCCCTGAGCCTGGGCGAGGCTCGCGGTCACCAGGCTGATGTCCCGCTCGGCCGGCAGCCCGTTGCACACCAGCGCCACGTAGTCGCGGGCGGCCAGCTCGCCGTCCCGGACCATGTCCCAGGCGGCGCTCCAGCACAGCGCGCGGGCCAGCGAGCTGTCCAGCCCGGAGATGTGGTTGACCACGGTCTCCATCGAGTCGGCGTCCAGCCGCAGCTTCGCATAGCTGAGGTCCTCGTCGTTGAGCAGCAGTACGTCCGGGACCGGCTTGCCGCGCAGCTCGTGGACCTCGGTCTCCGGCCCGGCGATGGTGACCTCGACCAGCTCCCGCCGGACCAGGTGCGAGCCGACCAGGTCGTACAGGCCGATGCCGATCCGGTGGGTACGCAGGGTCCGGTACCCGTCGGCCGCCTCCTGCTGTACCCGCACCGAGGCGTACGTGCCGTCCACCGCCCGCTCGATCAACGGCCGCAGCGTGTTGACCTGAGCAGTCCGCAGCCACTGGTCCGAGAAGTCGCGCAGCTCCCGCCCGGAGGCCGACTCCAGCGCGGAGAGCAGGTCGTCGAAGGTGGCGTTGCCCCAGGCGTGCTTGGCGAAGTAGTCGCGCAGCCCGGTGATGAACGCCTCGATGCCCACGTAGGCGACCAGCTGCTTGATCACGCTGGCGCCCTTGGCGTAGGTGATGCCGTCGAAGTTGACCTCGACCGCGGCCACGTCCGGCATCGCGCCGTAGACGGGGTGCGTGGAGGAGAGCTGGTCCTGCCGGTAGCCCCAGTTCTTGCGCACGGACAGGAAGGTGGTCCAGGCGTCGCTGAACCGGGTGGCCTGGGCGTTGCACCAGTGCGACGCCCACTCGGCGAACGACTCGTTCAGCCACAGGTCGTCCCACCAGCGCATGGTCACCAGGTCGCCGAACCACATGTGGGCCAGCTCGTGCAGGATCGTGTTGGCGCGGTTCTCGTACTCGTAGTCGGTGACCTTGGACCGGAAGATGTAGTACTGCTCGCCGTGTACCACGCAGCCGAAGTTCTCCATCGCGCCGGCGTTGAACTCCGGGGTGAAGACCTGGTCGTACTTGGGTAGCGGGTAGCGCATGGCGAACTGTGCGTGGAAGAAGTCGAAGCCCTGCTTGGTGATCAGGAAGATGTCGTCGGCGTCGAGATGCTGGCGCATCGAGGCCCGGCAGTACACCCCCAGGTCGATCCCGTCGTGCTGGTCGCGTACCTCGTGGTAGGGCCCGGCGCACAGCGCGGTGACGTACGTGCTCATCGGTACCGACCGGACGAAGTGCACGATCTTGGCACCCAGTAGATCGGCCGGCTCCTCCCGCTCGATCGTCGCGTTGGAGATCACCCGCCAGTGCCGCGGTACGGTGGCGTGCCAGACGAACGTCGACTTCAGGTCGGGCTGGTCGAAGCAGGCGTATGCCTTCTGCGCGTCCGCGGTCTCGAACTGGCTGTAGAGGTAGACCTCCTTGTCCACCGGGTCGACCGAGCGGTGCATGCCCTGCCCGCTGGTCGAGTAGGCGAAGTCGGCGTCCACCACGAGCACGTTCTCGGCGGCCAGCCCGGTCAGGGTCAGCCCGCGCTCGGCGGCCCAGCCGGACACGTCGACCGGCGCGCCGTTGAGCGCGGCTGAGCGGATCCGCTCGGCGGCCACCTCGATGAACGTGTCGCGGCCGGGCTCGCTGCTGGTGAAGGTCACCGTGGTGGTGGAGCGGAAGGTACCGTCGCCCGGGCCACCCGTACCGTCGGTGAGGTCCAGAGCAATGTCGTACCCGCTCACGTCGAGCAAGCCGGCGCGCTCGATCGCCTCGGCCTGGGTGAGATTGCGTACTCCAGCCACGGTGTGTCCTTTTCCATCCGCGAGTTCCGGTTCCGGCCTCGTTGGCATACCCGGTCCGCCGAGTCTTGCACGCCGACCTCCGAGCTTTGTAGTGGCTCAGATAACGGTGGGGTGTGGTCGCGGGTACCGCCGTCGGCGAGTAAGGATCGACAGATGGCGAGCGTCGTGCAATCGAGTGTCGTGGACATGTGGTTCGACCCGAGGTGCCCCTGGGCCTGGATCACCTCGCGATGGCTGCTGGAGGTGGAGCGGGTACGCCCGGTGCGGGTGCGGTTCCACGTGATGAGCCTGTCCGTGCTGAACGAGGGCCGCGATCACCTGCCGGAGCAGTACAAGGAGAGCCTGGCCAAGGGCTGGGGCCCGGTACGGGTGGCCGTCGCGGCCGAGCTCAAGTACGGCAACGAGGTGCTCCGCGACCTGTACACGGCGCTCGGTACCCGGGCCCACCTGGAGCGGCGGGAGCTGGACCGGGACACCATCGCCGAGGCGTTGAGCTCGCTCGGGCTGGATCCGGCCCTGGCCGACGCCGCCGACTCGAGCGAGTACGACCAGACCCTGCGGGCCAGCCACGATCGGGGCATGTCACCGGTCGGGTTGGACGTCGGTACCCCGGTCATCCACGCGCCCGGGCCGGACGGCCGGACCATCGCGTTCTTCGGCCCGGTGGTGACCCCGGCGCCGAAGGGCGAGGCGGCCGGTCGGCTCTGGGACGGGGTGCTGCTGGTCGCCGGTACCGAGGGCTTCTATGAGATCAAGCGCACCCGGGATGCCCCTCCGGTCTTCGACTGAGATCTCGGCGCTCGCCTCCGCTCGCGCGGCGCCGAGGCTCTCCAGCCGGCGTCTTCCCTCCTCGCTGCGCTCGTCGGTCCAGACAGCCGCCCGCCTCGGCGCTGACACGTGTGGGCACTGTCAGTCCAGACGCCGCCGGCCACGCGCCAAGCTGTGCCGGTAGCGTCCCTGGCATGACGATCGCGCATCCCATCGCCCGAGCCTGGCTCTCCACCGGCGGTACCGGCGCCCAGAACTACGACGAGTTCGCCGACGACGCCGAAATCACCTCGATCATCACAGCCAACCCGGACAGTGCCCTGGCGGTCGAGATGCCGCACCGGTCCCCGGAGAGCCTGGGCAGCTTCGCGGATGCGCTACCGGCCGCGGTGGCCCGGCTGGCCCGGTCCAAGGCGGAGGGCCGGTACGCCCCGCACGAGCAGGTCGCCGCGCTCTACCGGATCACCGGCCCCGACGGGATCGGGTACGGGCTCTGGGCGATGGTGGAGACCGGCCAGATCTCCACGAGTGCCGACGAGCCGGGCCTGGTGATCCGGAACGAGGAGGTGTTCCCGGAGAAGGTACGCGAGCGGGTGGCGCTGGCCCAGGCGACGCGGCACCTGCTGTCACCGGTACTCCTGCTGCAGACCGCGCTCGGCGATGCGCTGCACGCCGCGCTGGCCGAGGCCACCGCGGCGGCCGGGGCTCCGGACGCGACCGACACCGACCAGGCCGGGCGTACCCACGAGGTCTGGGCGCTGCCGCCCGGCCCACGGCAGGACGAGCTGCTCGCCTTGGCCGGGGGCGGCGAGCTGGTGGTCGCCGACGGCAACCATCGCAGCCTGGCCGCGCAGACCGCCGGCCTGGACCGGTTCCTCGCCGTGGTCAGCACGCCCGCGTCGGTCACCATCCAGCCCTACAACCGGCTGGTCAGCGAGCTGACCCTGCCCGCGGCCGAGCTGGTCGCCCGGCTGGGCGCCACCCCGGTACCGGCCGCCGACACGGTGGTATCCGGTGGGCCGGTGCTGATCTACCTGGCCGGCCAGGCCTATCAGGTCACCCTGCCGGCCGACCCGGACGTCCCGGCGGTGGAAAACCTCGACCACGCGCGGGTCGAGCGGGTGCTGCTGCGCGACGTGCTGGGCTTGGACCCGGGGGACAAGCGGATCACCTATGTCGGCGGCGACTACCCGGCGTCCTGGCTGGTCGGCGAGGTCGACGCGGGCCGCGCCGAGCTGGCCGTGCTGATCGCGCCGGTCACCGTCGAGGACTTCGTCGCGGTCAACCTGGCCCGGCAGAAGCTGCCCCGCAAGAGCACCTGGTTCACGCCCAAGGCGCGGGCCGGCCTGGTCGTCGCCGAACTCCCCGGGGAGGACTGAGAGATGCGTGTCCACATCGGTTCGGACCATGCCGGTTTCGAGCTCAAGACCCACCTGGTCAACTACCTGAACGGCCAGGGGTACGAGGTGGTCGACGTGGGGCCGCACAGCTTCGATCCGGACGACGACTACCCGCCGTACTGCATCGCGACCGGGCTGGCCGTCGTCGAGGACCCGGGCAGCCTGGGGGTGGTGATCGGCGGCTCCGGCAACGGCGAGCAGATCGCCGCGAACAAGGTGACCGGGGTACGGGCCGCGCTGGCCTGGAACGCCGAGACCGCCGCGCTGGCCCGGCAGCACAACGACGCCAACGTGGTCGCGATCGGTGCCCGGCAGCACCTCCTGGACGAGGCGATCGCGCTCGTCGAGACGTTCCTGAATGCCCCGTTCTCGGGCAACGAACGGCACGCCCGCCGGATCGCCCAGCTCGCCGAGTACGAGCGCACCCGGAAGCCCCCGGAGATCTAACGGGCCGGTGTCGGTGGCGGGGTCCAGCCGCGGCGGATGATGATCAGGTTGGCCTCGGACGCGGCGAGGTCGGCGTCGGTGGGCCGGGTGGCGTCCCGGGCGCGTAGCGCGGCGGTCACGCTGACCTGGGACGACCCGCCGCCGACCAGCCCGCGCAGGCCGCGCTCGGCCTCCCGGTCCTCGAGCACCGGGTCGATGTCGTGCACCGGGCTGGTCAGGGCGGCCAGGTCGGTGGGGGAGGGTACCGGCGGGGCGGCCGGGTCGGTGTCGGAACGCACCCGGCGTCGGCGGCGGTGCGGCTCGGTCACGCCCACCTCCAACTAGAAGATCTCGAAGGACGACGGTACCCGGGGCCAGCCGAACGCCGTGGATGTGGCCGCCAGCTTATCGGAGCCGAGGTCCTGTACCCGTCCCGCCGCGGCGAGCGCGGCCAGTGACGCGTCGCCGAGGTATGCCGCGCCGAGCGCGCCGATCTCGGCACGCAGCTCGGCCGGCCGGTCCGCCCGGCGGCAGGTCGCCGTGCCCGGATCGCCCACCAGGTGCCAGGTGCCCGAGTTGGCCGGGATCAACGGGTCCTCCACCTCGATCAACACGTCGACCGGGGCGGCGTACCGGCGGGCGGCCAGCGCGGCGGGCAGGTCGACCAGGCGTACCCAGAGGGAGTCGCCGATCCGGCTGCCCAACCGGCGGGGCTCGTCGACCAGGTACTGCAGCGGCTCGTCGAGCGCGGCCAGCCAGTAGGAGGTGGTCCGGGTCAGATCCACCGAGAGCAGGTACTGCCAGAGGGACTTGTACCCGTCCAGGTTCCCGGCGACCACCTCGCGGACGATGACCGTACCCTTCGGGCCGCCCGCGTCCCAGTCGGCCTTGACCCGCCACAGGGCGTACCCGTCGACGCCGGCGTCGCCGTCGTGCAGCACGGCGCGCAGGGCACTGGCGCCGTTACGCCGTTTCGGCACATCGGTGAGCAGGTGCTCCCACCACACTCCGTCCCGGCTGGACCAGCCGGCGCGCTCCACCCGCACCTGGTCGTACACCTTCTGCAGGTCGCCGATCACCTCGCCGGGCACGGCGGCGCGCAGGCGACCGGGGGGTACCCGCTCGCGCAGCTTCACCTCCCGCTCGACGTCGAGGGAGAGCCGGCGGGCGGCCATCCCGTAGCCGTACCGCTGATAGATCTTTCCCTCACTGGCCCACAGCGCGGCCACCGCCTCGCCGCGGGCGCGCACGTCGGCGAGCTGGAATGTCATCATCCGGTTGAGGATGCCCTGCCGGCGCTGGGTGGGCTCCACCCCGACCATGGTCACGTGCGCCACCGGCAGGACCGCGCCCGGGACGGCCATCTCCCGGCTGTATGCGCCGGCGGCTCCGACGATCCGCCCCCCGACGGTCGTCACGATCGACCGCTCCGGCTCGAAGACCAGCCGTTCGGCCTCCTGGACCGCGTCGTCCGGATCATCGTTGAACGACATCGAGAGGAGCCGGTAGATCTCCCCGAACTCCTCGGCTGTGCCTACCCGGACAGTGAACCCCTCCGCGCCCATTGTTCGTGTCTATCGCATCGCGGGGTCCGGAGCGAGCTATTTGCCCGGGTCGCTACGCTCGTAGGCGCGGGCGGTTTCCTTCCAGGTAGCCGTCCGAAGGGGAGGACATCAACTCATGGCAGAGGGTGCGCTGCTGGATCTCGTGTGCGGGCCGGCCAGCCCGCTGCCGGAGACCTACCAGCGCTACCGTTTGGTGGCCCACCTCGGCTCCGGTGGGCAGGCCGAGGTCTACCGCACGGTCCGCCTGTGCGGTGGGGTGTCCAGCGCGCCGATGACCGTCAAGGTGTTCCGGGTGGATCCGCAGCGGCCGCTGGTCGACGAGCTGCGCTCCTGGGACAAGGGCGACGCGGCGCTGATGGACCTCAACAACCGTGGGGTGTCCGGGATCTGCCGGCGCGCCGACGGGTTCTACGGGCCGCCGCCGCATCGGCCGGGGGAGCCGCCGCAGCCGGGCAACGCGGTGCCGTACCAGGTCTACGACTACCTGCACGGGATCAACCTGCGTGAATACATTCGGCAGGCCGGACAGGGAAACGGCAAGCGGCTCAACGCGGTGGCCGCGCTGCGTACCCTCGCCGGGATCCTGCGCGCGCTGCACCACCCGGCCGAGCCGGGCGCGACTCCGGTGCTGCACATGGACGTCAAACCGTCCAACGTGATGGTGCTCGCCACGGGTGAGGCGCGGCTGATCGACTTCACCGGGGCGCGGTACTGGCGGGCCGAGGAGATCACCCAGATCGCGTACACGCCCGAGTCGGGTGGGCCGGAGGCGCTGTCCGGCGAGGTCGGGCCGGCATACGACGTGCACGGCCTGGGCTCGGTGGCCTACTTCATGGTCACCGGTGCGCTGCCCCGGGCCAAGAACAGCCTGCCGCCGGGCGAGCACCCGCTGCTGACCGACCGGGCCGCGGTGCGCTCGGTGCTGCTCGCGCCGCTGGCCGAGCGGCCGGCCGACCGGCCCTCGACGCTGGAGCTGTCCGCGTGGGTGGAGCGGCTGGCCTCCGTGGTACGCACGGCCGGACTGCCCGAACAGGGGGTGGACTGGGCCGAGCCGGAGCAGGCGCCGTCCACCAACTCGGCCCGCGCGGTGGGCCGGGCCTCCGTTGTCTCGGGTACGGAGACAGACGCGTTCAAGCGCATCGAGCGGCTGGAACGGGAGCTGGTCGAGTTGCGGGGCACGTTCTCCAGCGACCGGGTCGGGACCGGTGGTCCACTGCTGGCCACCGCCGCCTACGTCGCCCACCCGATGCCCGGAATAGCCAACCCGACCAAGGTGGCCGCGGCCGAGTTGCCGCCGACCACCAAGGAGCCGCTGCCCCGGACCAGGGAGACGGCGAACGGGGCGTTCCCCGGCAAGGCACCGACGGCTCCCAACGGCCAGCCCATGCGCGGTCGGGCGGCCGTGGTCGCCCGACCGACCGGCAACACGGACCCGACCTCGGTACCCACGCCGCAGCCGGTCCAGCGCCCGTACCGCCCGCCGATGCGGGACACCGTACGGCTGCTCAAGCGGGGCGGTGGCTGGACCTGGTTCGGCGGGATCGTCGCATTCCTGTGCTGGTGCATCTGGGCCATGTCCAACCGCAGCGGCAGCCTGCTGTACCAGTTCTCCGAGTTCGTCCTGGTGCTGATCGTGGCCGCCGGGCTGTTCGCGCTCCAGCGCCTGGTCGGGCGGATGGTCCTGGTCCGGGTGTTCGGTCGGGAGCGGCGTACCGCCCGGCTCTCCCACATGGGTACCGCCCTGTTCCTGGTCGCCGTCGGGCTGTCCTTCCTGCGCGCCACGCCCTGGATCGCCCACCTGATCGCCGGCTGACGTCCGCCTGTGCTGGCATCCGCACCTGTGGTAGAAACTCAATAGTAAAGAATCTTTCCGGAAGGCGGGCTTGATGGTCGAGGGCGGGCTCGATGGTCGACGCTGAGGCGGCCGAGACGGAGGAGTTGCCCGCCAGTGTGCTGGCCCGGGTACGCCAGCTGCTCCCCGAGTTCACCGGTGCGCTCCAGCGGGTCGCCGAACAGGTGCTCGCCGACCCGGCGGCGGCCGCCCGGGCCACCATCGTCGAGTTGGCCGAGCGCAGCGGTACCTCCCCCGCAACGGTCACCCGGTTCTGCCGGACGCTCGGCTTCAACGGGTACGCCGAGCTGCGCCTGGGTATCGCCGGCGAGACCGGGCGGGTGGACCGGCCAGCCGGCTGGGGCGTGGACATCGGGCGGGAGATCCAGCCGGAGGACCCGTTGGACCGGGTGATCCAGCAGATCATGGCCGCGGATACCCGGGCCATGCACGACACCGCCGCCCGGCTCGACCTGCGGGCCATCGCCAACGCCGCGGACGCGATCGCCGCCGCCCGCCGGGTGGACATCTACGGGGCCAGCAGCAGCGCGCTCGTCGGCGCCGAGTTGCAGTTCTGCCTGCACCGGATCGGCGTGGCCGCCTGGTCATGGAAGGACATCCACGACGGGCTGGCCAGTGCGGCGACCCTCGGCCCGGATGATGTCGCGATCGGTATCTCGCACACCGGGCAGACCCAGGAGACGATCGAGATCCTGGCCGAGGCGGGCAGCCACGGAGCCACCACGATCGCGCTGACCAGCTCCCCGCGCTCGCCGCTGGCCGAGCTGGCCGACGTGGTGCTGCTGACCGCGATCCACGCCACCCCGTTCCGGCCGGACGCGCTCTCCGCCCGCTTTCCCCAGCTGGTCGTGCTCGACCTGCTCTACATCGCGGTCGCGCAGCGCCTGCACGACACCGCGCACGCCGCGTTCCAGGTGACCGCCCGCGCCGTCGACGCGCACCGGGCCGCCAAGGACGGCGCCGGCAGCTGACCGGCCCGGCTTCCCGCCGCGAAGCGGCCGGCGTGACCGAGCATTCCGGGAATTCAATAGCGCTGCGGAAATCAATGACAGTCCCCTTGGCAGATTAAAAAAATCAAGATATAAATTGAATATGTGGAACGGGGGGGTGCGGTGGACTGGCAGGAGTTGACGGACCTGACCCGGGGCGCGGCGTTTGTGGTCGAGCGGGTCCGCCTGACCGCCAACGGGGTCGCGGTCGAGGGCGAGTTCGAGTTGCCCCAACTGGCCCAGCTGAGCCTGGAGGACCAGGTCTTCGTCACCGCGTTCGTTCGCGGCCACGGCTCGATCAAGGAGATGGAACGGATCTTCGGGGTCAGCTACCCCACGATCAAGGCCCGACTGAACCGGATCGCGCAGCGCCTGGACTTCGTCGAGACCGACCCGGCGCCGTCGCGGACCTACGTTATCGACCGGCTACGCCGCGGTGAGATCAGCGCGCAGGACGCACTACGAGAACTGGAGGCGCCGAAATGATGCCGCAGCTGGCGGTCATCAGGGTCGATGACCTGCGGGGAAAGCGGATCCGGATGTGGATCCCGGTGCTGCCCGGGTTGGTGGTGCTGTCGCCGGTGCTGCTGCTCGTCGCACTGGGTGCGGCGGTCACCTGCCTGGTCTTCCGGGTCAATCCGGTCCGGGCGCTGTACGTCAGCTGGCAGGTGCTGTGGAGCCTGGGCGGCACCCGGATCGAGATCGACCAGAGCCACGCCAGAGTCCTGGTCAACCTGAGATGACTGGTCAACCTGAGATAAGGAGCGGAGTTGTCATGAACGAGCAACGTCGGCAGATCCTGGAGATGCTGGCCGAGGGGAAGATCACCGCAGACGAGGCGGAGCGGCTGATCGCCGCCCTGGAGGACCAGCCGCCCCCGTCCGCGTCGGCCGTGGAGCCGCGCCAGAAGCCACCCAGGTACATGCGGGTGGTGGTCAGCTCGCCGGACAACTTCGGTGGTACGGGGCCGGGCCGGGTAAACGTCCGGATACCGCTGCAACTGCTGCGTGCCGGGGTACGGCTGGCCAGTCTGGTCCCGCCGCAGGCACTCGGCCAGGTGAACGCGGAGCTGCAGAAGTCGGGGATACCGATCGACCTGACCCAGCTGAAACCGCAGGACATCGAGGAGCTGATCGAGCATCTCGACGACGTGACCATCGACGTGGACCAGCCCGACGCCAAGGTCCAGGTGTTCTGCGAGTAACGACCACGCGGTTTCTGTTGGCGCTCGCTCCGCTCGCGTCGGTGCGTCAGCCGCAGCTGCTCTGCCCGGCGTGGGCTGGGCAGAGCAGCACGCTGAAGCCCCCGTTGGTCAGTGTCTTGATGGTCAGGGTGCTGGCCGAGGTGACCCGTTCGGTGTGGAGGGCCAGGGCGCCTTTGGTGCCGTCGGAGTAGATGTCGGCGAGCCAGTTTCCGGTAGCGAGGAAGTCCAGTGGCTGGGTGAAGGTCCGGCCGGGGCCGGCGGTGATCCCGCCGATGTACCAGTTGGTGGCGTTGCGTCGGGCCAGTATCACGTGGGTGTCCGGGTTGCCGGACAGCAGGCGGGTCTG
>WNGE01000761.1_pt1 | contig 45899 bp, 45 predicted proteins | sample 5400651 | NCBI WGS metagenome assembly WNGE01 (sample SAMN13153370, study PRJNA577476) | soil metagenome | isolation source: 60 cm soil or saprolite under grassland replicate 2 | place: USA:California | collected 2016-06-15 | reverse complement strand
AACTGTTGTACTACTGTGGCTTCAACTATTAAGCCTTCCTGCTTAATTCTAATATCTTCAACATGCTGAAATTTTCTCAAAGTGTTATTCGTGTGACACAAATGCCAAATATTTATTGAGACAATTTAAAACAGATTATCCACGAAATAAAAAGAAACAAAAAAGTCAAAGCCATGGGGCTTGAACAAATAGCTTGGATTACGACAATAAAGAACTACAATAAAAAAGTTCGTTTTCCCTAGTTCTCTGTTTTATTTACATTAGGTGAATTTTACAAAACTAAAATCAAAACGTATGGGAAAAGGAAGAGTGGAAGCTTTTAGTGATGGTGTAATCGCTATTATTATAACTGTTATGCTACTCGAAATAAAAGTGCCGCATGGTGATAAACTTAATTTACTTAAACCCGTTGCTCCTGTATTTATCAGCTATATCCTTAGTTTTATTTATCTCGGTATTTATTGGAATAATCATCATCACATGATGCATTCTGTACAGCATGTAAATGGAAAAGTATTGTGGGCAAATACGCATTTACTATTCTGGCTCTCGCTCATTCCTTTCGCTACAGCATGGATGGGTGAAAACAATTTTACCAAATGGCCTGTTATTTTGTATGGTACCATATTGCTGCTCTGTGGTGTAGCTTATTATATCCTTGCCCAGGCACTCATAAAATTACATGGAAAAAACTCCACCATTGCAGACGCCATAGGCAGTGACAAAAAGGGGAAATTATCTGTTGTGATCTACGCATTTGCCATTGCATTATCTTTCATAAATCCATGGATAGGTATGGCTCTTTATGCAATTGTTGCAGCCATGTGGATAATACCAGATAAAAGAATCGAAAAAAAATTAATGGCACAACAAAAGGAATAAGTGAAATTTTTTAAGTCTTTACAATTAAGTACGCTTCGTTTTTTAAAGTGTTGCATTTTTTGAGAAAATAATTTTTTTCATGAAAATAGTTTTGGTACAGACGTTTGCATTTCATAGCATCGTTGCGTCGCAAATGCAAAGCATTCTTTGAGACAAATAAAAATCAATTATCCACGAAAAAATCACTTTATCTGCAGTGCTAATGGCATCATTCAAAATCACGCTTCGCAATTTATTTTACATCAAGTTTTTATATATCACTTAACAATCTCTATCTCTTTATAGTAAACTTTTATTCGAATAATTTTTGCTCGTTGGTAAAACGACGAAACATAAGATAAGTTACAGGTACTATTTTCAACTATACCAAATAACAAAGAACAACTGCCTTTTTCATACATTAGCAGATTAGAAAAAATTGAATTATAAAATCCGAAATCATAAATTATAAAATCGTAAATGAAGATGGCTGCCAAAACTGATTTATTTCAATCTCCTGATTATTTCTTAGTCGATGAATTACTTACAGAAGAGCATAAACTGATTCGCGAAACAGTGCGCAATTATGTGAAGAGAGAGATATCGCCAATCATTGAAGATTATGCACAGCGTGCTGAATTTCCCGAACAAATTGTAAAGCAGTTAGGTGATCTTGGTTGCTTTGGTCCAACCATTCCACAAGAGTATGGCGGTGGAGGATTAGATTATATTAGTTATGGTTTAATGATGCAGGAACTGGAACGTGGAGATAGTGGCGTGCGCTCAACTGCAAGCGTGCAGGGCTCTTTAGTGATGTTTCCCATTTATGCATATGGAAGCGAAGAACAGCGAAAAAAATATTTGCCAAAGCTTGCAAGTGGTGAATGGCTTGGTTGCTTTGGTTTAACAGAACCGGATTATGGTAGTAATCCTGCGGGCATGCTTTCAAATTTTAAAAGTAAAGGCAATTATGTTATTTTGAACGGCACAAAAATGTGGATAAGCAATGCACCTTATTCGCAGGTTGCAGTCGTGTGGGCAAAAGATGAAGAAGAGGAAATAAGAGGTTTAATAGTTGAAAGAGGAATGTCTGGTTTTAGTACACCAACCACACATGGCAAATGGAGCTTGCGTGCCAGTTCAACCGGTGAATTGGTTTTTAATGATGTGCCCGTTCCGAAAGAAAATATTTTACCAAATGTAACGGGATTGAAAGGTCCCTTGAGTTGTTTAACAAAAGCACGTTATGGTATTGCTTGGGGCGCACTGGGTGCTGCAATGGATTGTTATGATACTGCTTTGCGTTACAGCAAAGAAAGAATTCAATTTGACAGGCCTATTGGTGGATTTCAATTGCAACAAAAAAAGCTTGCTGAAATGATCACTGAAATAACCAAAGCACAATTAATGGTCTGGCGTTTAGGCGTATTAATGAATGAAAATAAGGCAACACCGCAACAGGTAAGCATGGCAAAGCGCAACAGTTGTGAAATTGCTGCAGATATTGCACGTGATGCAAGACAGATGCTTGGTGGCATGGGCATTACAGGTGAATACAGTATTATGCGTCACATGATGAACATGGAAAGTGTGCTTACTTATGAGGGCACACATGATGTTCATTTGCTTATTACAGGAATGGATGTAACGGGGATTAATGCGTTTAAATAACCCCACCCCTAAAGGGAGTAAATAAAAATAATTATGAACGGAATAAAAAGTCCTCCCTTTAGGGAGGGTTTGGGAGGGTTTCGAATTTTTCTTCTTGGCATGATGGGTAGCGGTAAATCACATTGGGCGCAGCGCATTGCTGAAAAAACAAACATGGATTGGATGGATTTGGATCAGCAAATTGAAAAAGATACATCAATGACCATCAAAGAGATTTTTGCAGCAAACGGAGAAGAATATTTTAGGGAGAAAGAAAAAGATGCACTGCACAAATTATCTGCATACGATAACATCATCATTGCGACCGGTGGCGGCACATCATGCTTTCACAACAATATGCAATGGATGAATGAACATGGCATCACCATCTGGATCGATGAACCAGTTGATGTATTGGCAGAAAGATTAAAAAAAGAAAAAGAACAACGCCCGTTAATAAAAGATCTGTCTGATGAAGATCTCCATGAATTTCTTTCTCGAAAATTAGCTGAACGCTCTCCATTTTATTTACAAGCGCAACATCATTTGAAGGGCAGCAATATTTCTGAGCATAGTTTTGCAGAAATTTTAAAATCTCATGAATAAAACATTTTTAATTACTGCTGCCTGTCTTGGTGCTTTAGCAGTTGCATTAGGCGCATTTGGGGCACATGCTTTGAGAGCCAAAGTCTCTGAATATACTTTAGGTGTTTTTGAAACTGCAGTGAGATATCAATTTTATCATCTGTTTGCTTTGATAGTTGTCGCCATTTTGTTTCAGTGGTATAATAATGCATGGATGCTGTGGAGTGGTCGTTTATTTATTATAGGCATTATTTTGTTTTGCGGTTCATTGTATGCTCTCACTTTTTTTCTTGCAACCGGAAATGAAAACATGAAATGGCTTGGTGCTGTTACTCCTTTTGGTGGTTTAAGTTTTATTGCAGGATGGGTTTGCATGGCAGTGGCAATAATTGTGAATCGCTAAGCATGAATCGTCAAGGGTCAATCGGGAATCGTGAGTTTTTGAAATTTATGATTTACACTGGGACTTGAACTTGCAGAATAAAGTTTTGAACGCACAAGTGAGTGACATAACGAAAGCTTAATAGTATTTCAAAACCTGGCTACATAAAATTATTCTTTCTCTTCTTCAGAGTTGTTAAAATCATTATCACCCGTTAGTTCTCTTTCTATTTCTTCCATCTGCACAATGTCACTCGCCTCACTTTCTGTTGGAGTAACATTTAACATTTCTTATGTCTTTTTGCAGGTAGTTTATCGCCGTTTGAATAAGTTCTGCTGTTAAATTGTCAGATAATGTTTCGCTCATTGGTGTTATAACCGTAAATTTCTCTTTGGTATCAATTTTGAAAATCATAAATCTATACCTTTATTAAAGATTAACAAGGTGTGAATAATGAATCGTAACGCAGCTCAAAAATATTTGTTATAATTGTATAAATACTTAATTAAATGGATAATAACTTTTCAGCGCAGGTAAAAGAGATCATTTCGTTTAGCAGGGAAGAAGCATTGCGACTGGGAAATGATTTCATAGGGACAGAGCATCTGTTGTTGGGATTAATACGTGAAGGTGAAAACACAGCCATAAAAATTCTGAAACAACTAAATGTAGATCTGTACGAATTGAGGAAAGAAGTGGAACTGGCAGTAAAAGATAAAACAGGAAAAAATATTGCCAATATCAATAGCCTGCCCCTCACTAAGCAAGCAGAGAAAGTAATACGTGTTACTGTTCTCGAAGCAAAAGCCTTAAAAAGTCCGTTGGTGGAAACTGAACATTTGATGCTTTCTATCCTTAAAAACAAAGAGAATATTGCAACACAAATTCTAAATCAGTTTGACGTGGACTACGACATTTTTAGAAACGAATTAGGCATGGTTCGCAGTAATGAACCGCGCAGTGAATACACAGAAGACAATGACGATGATTTTGAAGATGAAAGAAAAAGCTATTCACAGCAATCACGCAGCAAACAAGCAAGTGCTGCAAAAAGCAAAACACCTGTATTGGATAATTTCGGCAGGGATATTACAAGACTTGCAGAAACAGGTGCATTAGATCCTATTGTTGGTCGGGAAGAAGAAATTGAAAGGGTATCTCAAATCCTTTCGCGTCGTAAGAAAAATAATCCTATTCTTATAGGTGAACCGGGTGTTGGTAAAACAGCAATCGTTGAAGGATTGGCATTGCGCATTGTGCAGCGTAAAGTAAGCCGTGTGCTGTTTGATAAGAGAGTAATAAGTTTAGATCTTGCAGCATTGGTTGCCGGTACAAAATACCGCGGTCAATTTGAAGAAAGGATGAAAGCCATTATGAATGAACTGGAGAAGAATCGTGATGTGATTCTCTTCATTGATGAAATTCATACGATAGTTGGCGCTGGTGGGGCGAGTGGCTCTCTTGATGCAAGTAATATTTTCAAACCTGCATTGTCCCGTGGGGAATTGCAATGTATAGGTGCCTCCACGCTTGATGAATACAGAATGTATATTGAAAAAGATGGAGCGTTGGATCGCAGGTTCCAGAAAGTAATGGTTGATCCTCCAACAGTAGATGAAACCATACAGATACTTAACAATATCAAATCCAGGTACGAAGATTATCACAATGTATTATACAGTGATGATGCTATTGATGCTTGTGTAAAGTTAAGTGATCGTTATATGACGGATCGCTTACTTCCTGATAAAGCAATTGATGTGCTGGATGAAGTAGGCGCAAGAGTACATTTGAAAAACATTAACGTTCCACAAAATGTTCTTGACCTTGAAAAACAAATAGAGGATATAAAACAGGAAAAAAATAAAGTTGTAAAAAGTCAGCGTTTTGAAGAAGCTGCGTCATTAAGAGATACAGAAAAACGTTTGGGTGAAGAACTGGAAAAAGCAAAAATTCAATGGGAAGAAGAAAGCAAACACAAACGTTATCCGATTGATGAAGAAGCAATAGCAGAAGTTGTGAGCATGATGACTGGCATTCCGGTTAAGCGGATGGTTCAAGCCGAAACAGATAAGCTGAGGAAGATGGGCGATGATATGAGAGGAATGGTTGTAGGACAGGACGAAGCAATTGGAAAAGTAGTTAAAGCAATACAGCGTAATCGTGTTGGTTTGAAAGACCCAAAGAAACCTATTGGCACATTTATATTTCTTGGACCTACTGGCGTTGGTAAAACAGAATTGGCAAGAGCATTGGCAAGATACATGTTCGACAGTGAAGATGCACTCATAAGAATTGACATGAGTGAGTATATGGAAAAATTCACCGTAAGTCGTTTGATTGGTGCGCCTCCGGGTTATGTAGGCTATGAAGAAGGCGGGCAGCTAACTGAAAAAGTTCGCCGCAAACCTTATAGTGTGATCTTGCTTGATGAAATAGAAAAGGCGCATCCTGATATTTACAATATTTTATTACAAGTGTTGGACGATGGGCAACTGACAGATGGTTTGGGCAGAAAAGTAAATTTTAAGAATACTACCATCATCATGACATCCAATATTGGTGCAAGGCAATTAAAAGATTTTGGTGAGGGTGTTGGATTTGCAACTGCCAACAGGATGCAGAACCAGGATGAAAATAATAAAGCAGTAATTGAAAAAGCATTGAAGCGCACTTTCTCACCGGAGTTTCTTAACCGTGTAGATGATATTGTGATCTTTAATTCACTTACCAAAGAACATATTTTCGAGATCATAGATATTCTTATGCGTGGTGTAATTAAACGTTTGAACAACCTTGGATTTACGCTTGAACTTACACCCGAAGCAAAGGAATTTATCGCAGATAAAGGATATGATGTACAGTTTGGTGCAAGGCCATTACATCGTGCAATACAGAAATATCTCGAAGACCCATTGGCAGAGCAAATATTGAATATGAATGTTAAGCATGGTGATATTCTGGTTGCAGATTTTGATAAAGAACGTGGTTTACTGAAGTTTGATTTCAAGAAAACAACAGAAGAAGCAAGTGTTTAGCTCACTTATATAAATTAAATGAAAGGTCGTTTTTAACAGGCGGCCTTTTTTGTTTTTATACTCCTGGCTTTTGTCCTGCTATCGTATTTTCTAACAAGGAAGCTTTATAAGATCTGAGAATAAAAATTAGCTTTTATACTTTTTATAAATGGTAACGGCACCATGACCGCCAAAACCAAAAGTGTTATTCATAGCGCAGTTAACCTCTTTTTTCACAGCTTTACCAAGGGTAAAATCAAACTTGTCTGCAAACTCAGGTTCAATGTCTTTTGAGTTAATGGTTGGATGAATTATATTTTCTGCAACAGCTTTTATTGCAGCGATAGATTCAATTGCACCGGCACCACCCAAAGTGTGACCAATCATAGATTTAGTAGCGCTTACACTAAGTTTTGAATTCGAACCAAAAACCTTTTCCATCGCTTTTAATTCGCTGATATCGCCAAGCGGTGTTGAAGTGGCATGTGCATTTAAATAATCTATATCAGATGGTTGAATGTTAGCATCTTCAAGAGCAGCCATCATGCTTAAATATGCCCCTTCACCATCCGGATGCGTGCCGGTCATGTGATAAGCATCAGCAGCCATGCCACCACCGGCAACTTCTGCAATAATTGGTGCATTTCTTTTAACAGCGTGCTCAAGACTTTCAAGAATAAGCGCACCACCACCTTCGCCCATAACAAAACCATCTCTGTTTATATCAAAAGGTCTTGAAGCGATAGAAGGATTATTATTGAGCGTTGAAAGCGCCTTTGCTGCAATGCCCCCACCGACTGTAACAATCATTATCACTGCTTCAGAGCCACCCGCAATAATCATATCTGCCTTGCCCCATTTAATATGATTAAAGGCGTTAATGATAGCCGTATTTGATGAAGCGCATGCAGATACAGTGGCAAAGTTTATACCTCTTAATTCATACTTTATTGAGATAACACCCGGCGTTATGTTGATAAGCATTTTGGGTAATAAATAAGGATTGAATCTTGGTGTACCATCTCCTTTAGCATACTCAAGCAATTGCTCTTCGAGTGTATGGATACCACCATTGGCAGCACCCCATATAACACCTATACGATTTCTGTTTAGAGCATCAAAATTTATATCTGCATTTGCTATAGCTTCCTGTACAGCTACCAAAGCATATTGCGTATATAAATCATATTTTTTCAATTCTGATTTATCAAAGAAATTAAGCGGCTCAAAATTTTTCACCTCGCAGGCAAACCTTGTTTTAAATTTTGATGCATCGAAACGGGTAATAGGGCCAGCACCACTTTTACCATTTATTAAAGCAGACCAAAAATCTTTTACATTATTGCCAATTGGTGTTATTGCGCCAATGCCTGTTACAACAACTCTTTTCATTACTTTGGAATTAAAAAACTGTTTGGGGTTTAAGTCTTCGCTGCGGGTTTGGTAAAAGTTTTTGGTTAACGGAAAACAAAACTATATACAAAGGACCAGGAACCAAACCGGCAGCTATGGCTCATTCCTAAAAACTTATTTATAATCCAATATACTCAACTTTTCTTCACAGAAATCATATTCATTCACATCATTGCTGCTCACAATCACTAACCTGTTTTTGCAATAAGCATTAATGAGCTGATGGTACAAGTCATAACCGGAAGCATCAAGATTAGTACAGGGTTCATCTAACAACAAAACAGGAACACCAGAGAAAATGGCTTGTGCAAGTTTAATACGTTGTTTCATGCCACTGCTGTAAAAGCGAATTTGTTTGTGCGCTGCTGTTTTGAGACCAACAATTTCAAGAATTTCATTAATGGATATTATTGATAATAGTGGTTTGAATGAAGCATGAAAACGCAAGAATTCTGTTGCGGTCATTTCTTCTATCAACTCAACATATGGAGCAACAATAGCGATATGATCAAAGACATTTTCAGTCTCCAGTCTCCAGTTTCCAGCCTGCCTGTCCGGTAGGCAGGTTTCCAGTTGCTGGTTGCTGGCTGCCAGTTGCTGATTGCCAGTTGCCGATTCGTTTTCATTCCTAATTCCTTGTTTCTCATTTCTTGTTTCTTGTTTCTTTATCAAATATTCAACCACTCCTTCGCTTGGTGCTATTGCACCGGCAATGGTCTGCAGTAATGTGCTTTTACCACTTCCGTTTGGACCGGTAATAGCATAAGATTTTCCTTGTTCAAATGCGTAATTAATATGGCGAAAAATCCAGTCTCTGTTAAAACGTTTGCCGGCATTCGTCAATTGAATATTCATTGGAAGGAAAGATAAAAAGAAAGTCCATAACAGTACAAAAGATGAAAGGATTGCGACGCAAGGGACGATGCCATGAAAGATAAAGCTGGTACTATAAAAATCATTCAATTCATTTTAATCACTTATTCTCTTCTAATCTTCATCTATTACACCTTTCACATATCGCTTTATTACCCCTCTGCCGCTTTCACGAATAAAAGTTGTAATCTCATCCCGCGCATCTGTTGCCGGCAATTCTTCTTCGATGTACTCGAGTGCTTGTGATATGTTCATGCCCTTGTTGTAAATAATGCGGTATATATCGAGTATCTGGTTTATTTGTTCAAGCGTAAAACCACGGCGTTTAAGACCGATACTGTTAACCCCTCCATAACTTAAAGGATGACGTACAGCTTTTATATAAGGTGGCACATCCTTGCCAACGAGACTGCCACCTGAAAGAAAAGAGTGTTGGCCAATACGTACATACTGATGTATGGCGCAAACTCCCCCGACAATAGCCCAATCACCAATAAAAACATGACCAGCCATTTGAGTACTATTGCTGAGAATGCAATTATCTCCAATAATACAGTCGTGTGCAATATGGCTGTAAGCCATTAGAAGACAATTATTACCAACCCTGGTTTTTAAACGGTCTGTGGTACCACGATGTATCGTAACAAATTCACGGAGGGTAGTATTGTCGCCTACATGAACATAGGTTTTTTCACCGTTGAATTTAAGGTCTTGCGGAATAGCGGCAATTACAGCACCCGGAAAAATGCGGCAGTTTTTTCCAATACGGGCGCCCTCCATAATAGTAACATTGCTGCCAATCCAGGTGCCTTCACCAATTTCCACATCCTGGTGAATAACGGTAAAAGGATCAATCTTCACATTCTGTGCTATCTTGGCGTTAGGATGTATATATGTATGCGGATGAATCATGCTTTACCCTTAACAGGGTGGTTAATTTTTTTATTGTGCTATTTTAAAAAAATGCCGTTCGCCCAAAAACGAACGGCAGCAAAAGTAAAATTAATAATTTAATAAGCGGAAATGAGTATTACCTGTTATCTTTTAACTACTTGCGCAACCATATCTGCTTCGGTAGCAACCCTGTTACCTACATATACAGTGCCTCTCATTTGACAAAAGCCTTTTTTTATTGGTGTTGTAAGTTCCATCTTCAATATCATTGTATCACCAGGAATTACTTTTGATTTGAACTTGCAGTTATCTACTTTTAAAAGATAGGTATCATACTGTCCTTCACCCATAAGGTTCAATGCTAATATGCCGCCTGTTTGTGCAAGTGCCTCTATCTGTAAAACGCCTGGCATAATAGAATTCCCGGGAAAATGCCCAAGAAAAAACCATTCATTAAAAGTTACATTCTTAATGCCCACAATTTTTGTATCTGTAAGTTCGATGATCTTATCCACAAACAAAAAGGGATAGCGGTGAGGCAATTTTTTTTCAATAAAATCTATATTGTATACAGCAGGTTTTAACGGGTCATATACGGGAACATCTTTTATCTGCAGGTTCTTTTTAATAAACTGTTTTATCTTTTTTGCAAAAGCAATATTAGAGCTATGACCCGGACGATTTGCAATTATTCTTGCTTTAACCGGATAACCGATTAAAGCAAGGTCTCCTACTATATCGAGTAGTTTATGACGTGCGGGCTCATTGGGAAAACGCAGTTCGAGGTTGTTGAGATATCCTTCGCTCTTGATTTCAATTTTATCTCTTCTGAAAATTTTCGCCAGATTTTTCATCTCATCTTCCGTCACCGGCTTATCCACTACAACAATGGCATTATTAACATCTCCACCTTTAATTAAATTATTCTCGATGAGCATTTCCAGCTCGTGCAAAAAACAAAAAGTGCGGCATGGTGCGATCTCTGTTTTAAAATCGCGGATATGTTTTAAACCTGCATGCTGTGTGCCCAGGACCGGGCTGTTGAAATCAATCAACGTAGTTATTTGGTATTCCATTGAAGGAATCGCAACCATTTCCACGCGTTTCGTATCATCGTAATGATAAATGTTTTCATCAATGCTGTACCATGATTTAGCTGCTCCCTGTTCCTGCACACCAGCCTCCTCTATCAGTTCAATAAATGGCTCTGAACTGCCGTCCATAATGGGCACTTCCGGTGCATTCAATTCTAATAGCACATTATCAATGCTCATACCTACCAGGGCGGCCAGAATATGTTCAACAGTATTTATTTTGGCATCACCAACCTGTAGTGTGGTGCCGCGGCTTGTATCGGTAACCAGGTCGCAATCTGCTTTTATAAGTGGCTGGCTTGGAAGATCAACTCTTTGAAACTGGATACCAAATCCAGGGCTAGCCGGTTTTAATCTCATATCTGCAACAACGCCGGTATGCAGACCAGTGCCACTAATACATGCTTCTGAGGCCAGTGTATGCTGTTTGTCAGCATTAAAATTTGTGTTCATGATATTTTTTTTGAGCCCGGCGCCAGAATTATGAATGAAGCCTTCATTGCGTCGCACTCTTATACATTCTATAATACTATTCACCAATATTGAGTTTGCAAAAATAAGGTTTAGCCCTGAAGCGATGAAAGAGAAGGATAAGAATAATGAAATGGGAATTGGAAAATGCAAAATGTAAAATGTAAAATGTAAAATGCAAAATGTAAAATGTAAAACAAAGGAAACAGAACAAGAAATAAGGAATTTTGTGGAAATACAAATGTAAAAGGCAAACAGAGAAGAAATAAAGGATTTGGAACCGAAGAAAAAATGAGTATTCTGCGAGTAACCAACTGAAAACTACAAACTATAAATTACAAACTTATATTCCTACTCTATCCTGTAAAAGTTGTTGCACGAGTTTTTCTAATTCTGCCACACGCTTCTCTAATTCAGGTAAGTTGCGGCTTACAGCCTGGCTGCGCAAAGCACTTGTATAATCATAAGCAGGTGAACCTGTAACACCGGCATTGGGTATTTTGATAGATTTGCTAACGCCGCTTTGCGCATTTATTCTTACGCCATCTGCAATCTGCACATGACCAACAATGCCTGCCTGTCCACCTATTTGCACATTGCTGCCAATCTTTGTACTCCCGCTTACACCTGCCTGTGCTGCAATTACAGTATTAGCGCCTACTTCCACATTATGTGCAATCTGAATGAGATTATCAAGTTTGGCACCGGCCCTTATAACAGTTGAACCAATAGTTGCACGGTCAATAGTTGCATTGGAACCAATTTCAACATAATCCTCAATTATAACATTGCCAATTTGTGGTATTTTTTTATAAGTACCGTCTGCCTGTGGGGCAAAACCAAAACCATCGCCGCCAATTACACTGCCTGCATAAATGGTCACATTTTTACCAATTGAACAATCATGATAAATTTTTACACCAGGATACAAAATTGTATTATCTCCAACCTTAACATTATTGCCTAAAAACGCACCCGGAAAAATTTTTACATTATTACCAATCTGTACATTTTCGCTGATATAAGCAAATGCACCAACAAAAATATCTTGGCCTATACTTGCAGATGCATGAATATAGCTTGGTTCCTGTATGCCGGTCATTTGCTCTCTTACCATTTCCTGGTACTTATGCAGTAAGGTAGCAAATCCCGAATAAGCATCAGGCACACGAATAAGCGTTGCAGAAACGGGTTGTTTTAATTCCTGCGCTTCATTTACAATAATAACAGAAGCTTGTGTTGAATAGAGATACTCTTCATATTTTGGATTAGCAAGAAAAGCAAGCTGATTTGCTTTTGCTTCTTCAATCTTGCCAAATGAATCAACCGTTGCAAAAGCATTACCCTCTACTTTCCCTTTTATAAGCATGGCTATTTGTGCGGCCGTGAATTGCATAAAACTGTGTTTAAAGTTTAAGTTCGGAGGTTTAAGGCTAACATAAAAGTTTAAAGTTGTGTATCGAAAAAAAAGAGACTGCTACTGCAACTTTAAATATTGAACATTAAACATTAAGCGATTAATTCGCAAATGTAAAATTTTTTCACAGGCACGGAAAGCGTTTGATGAATAAGCGGATTATCAATCGCCGATATGTCTTTCACCGTATCATCTTTGAATAAAATATTTATATGCTCGTCTCCTAATGTATATGTAGTGTTTACTGCTTCACCTGTAAAAACAAAATACGCTGCTTCATCAAATGTAACATTTAATTGTTCCGCTATTTTCTTTCTTTTCAACTCCACAATGTCTTCATCAAAACGTTGTGTTTGCAGTTTGCATTTTAGCAAATTTCTTTTTAACAGGTTATTGCATAAAGCAGATAAAACTTTGTCTCCATGCAATGACCAGTCTTTAACCGAACTCATAACATCATAATCATCAAGCTGGCAAAATTCAAAGAGAGATTGGTACACATCTTCCTTGTTGTATGAATGGTGCAAAAACATATTGAGATAGGCAGAGATTGATTTTGCATTTATTTCTCTTGCCCGTTCAATAATTTTTACAAGCATTTTTTCAGCCGCCAGCACAGTTTTATGAAGATACACCTGCCAATACATTTGCCTTCGTGCAACCAAAAATTTTTCCACACTATAAATGCCTTTTTCTTCTACCATTAAATTACCATCATGAACAATGAGCATTTTTAAAATGCGGTCATAACCAATAATACCTTCGCTTACGCCGGTAAAAAAACTGTCTCTTGTTAAATAATCCAGACGGTCAACATCTAACTGGCTGCTGATAAGCTGGTGAAGAAATGGTTTGTTGTATTCACCTGTAAATATTTGAATAGCCAATTCTAATCTATTATTCAGTTGCCTGTTCATTTCATGCATAATCTGCAAGCCCAAATTTTCATGATGAACGCCGGGAATCAAAATATTTTCCAATGCATGAGAAAAGGGACCATGACCAATATCATGTAAAAGAATTGCCGCCTTTACAGCAACCTCTTCGTCTGCGGTTATTGATGTGCTTTTATTTTTTATTTCATTTACTGCCTGACACATTAAATGATAAGCACCTAGTGAGTGATGCAATCTTGTATGTACAGCACCGGGATACACCAATTGCGCCAATGCCATTTGATAAATTCTTCGCAGCCGTTGATAATAAGAATGAGAAATAATATCGAAAATCAGCGGATGATCTATTGTGATAAAGCCATGAACCGGATCGTTGATGATTTTTCTTGCTGCCATTGTTTTAGGATAGCTGGTAATTAAAAAGTCTTCACTTCAATCTCTTTTGCCTTATTTTATTTGCAGAAATAACGGTAAAATAATCCGTCAAAATTAGATTGTGGTTTTTTCATTTCATCTAACAATATTTTTCCAGGCAACTCAGGTTCAAAATGTTTTAAACGAAAAAGCACTATGCCCGATGGTAATGGAAGCCGCTCTTTAAAAATAAGTTCGCCAAAATCTTTATCAAATATGATTACAATTTCACTTTCGGAAAAAGCGATCGATATTATTTCAGCGTTCAACGAAATAAAAAAATTCCCTGTTGGTGATTTGTTAAATCAAGACAGCAGCGACATTATAAAAGTGCATCTTGAATGGCTTTATATTTAATGTTCTAATTTGCCGTTATTAATGTTCTAATGTAGAAATCTGATATTGAGATATTAAGATACCAAGATATTGTGATAATGAATTGTAAACATAAACTTGTGGAACGCTTGTTGAATGATGATTAGAACGTGCAAGAGAGTGACACAACAGAAGTTTGATAGTAGTAATAAAGCTTAGTTCAAAAAAAATCGTAAAATTAAAATTATGTTTTTAGCAACTATACTCTGGGTAGATGATGAAATAGAAAGCCTGCAATCTCAAAAATTATTTCTCGAAAATAAAGGCTATGAAGTAAAAACATTAACCAACGGTTTTGAAGCAATTGATTTTGTGAAAGAGCACGCCGTAGATGTTGTATTACTCGATGAAACAATGCCTGGCATAACCGGACTTGAAACATTGCAAAAAATAAAAGAAGTGAATAACCAGGTGCCTGTTGTATTGATCACAAAAAATGAAACAGAGAACCTGATGGATGATGCCATTGGCAGCCAGATAACAGATTATTTAATAAAGCCCGTAAACCCCAACCAGGTATTGCTGAGCCTGAAAAAAATTATTGACAACAAAAGGCTCGTTTCTGAAAAAACTAATACCGCTTATCAGCAACAATTCCGTAATCTTTTTATGGCGCTGAACAGTAATCCTGATTACAATGAATGGATGGATATTTACAAGAAGCTTGTTTACTGGGAACTTGAAATGGAAAAAAGTGACAGCCCTGAAATGCGTGAAATATTACAGGCGCAAAAGCAGGAAGCAAATACAGAGTTCTTTAAATTTATTTCAAAGAATTATGCATCATGGCTTAAATCAAAATCTAACAGTGCGCCAGTGATGAGCCATAATCTTTTTAAAGAAAAGGTATTACCCAATATTGAAAAGGGAACACCAACTTTTTTTGTAGTGATAGATAATTTGCGTTACGATCAATGGAAAACAATACAACCCATTTTTGCTGAAAGCTTCCGCATAGTAGAGGAATCAACATTTTACAGCATTTTGCCTACTGCAACACAATATTGCCGCAATGCGATCTTCGCGGGAATGCTGCCTATTGAAATTGAAAAATCTTTTCCTGTACAATGGAAAAATGATGACGAGGAAGGAGGGAAAAATTTATTTGAAGAAGAATTTTTTAAAGGTCAGTTGAAGCGTTTAAGAAGAGATGATATAAAATATAATTACACAAAGATTCTTAATCATAACGATGGTCAGCAACTGGTGAATAATATTCATAACCTGTTGAGCAATGATTTAAATATCATCATCTATAATTTTGTTGATATGCTCAGCCATGCAAGAACAGAGATGGAAGTGCTGAAAGAACTGGCTGCTGATGAAATAAGTTATCGCAGCATTACACGAAGCTGGTTTGAGCATAGCCCATTGCACCAGGCATTGAAGAAAATTTGTGATAAAAAAATAAATCTCATTCTTGCAACTGATCATGGAAGTGTGCGTGTAAAAACTCCGTACAAGGTAATCGGCGACAAGCAAACTACTACCAACCTTCGATACAAGCACGGACGTAATCTTAATTATGAATCGCGTGAGGTGCTTGCATTCCGCGATCCACGTGATGCAGGCTTGCCTGTACCCAATGTAAATTCATCTTTCATCTTTGCAAAGGAAGATGGCTTTCTTTGCTATCCCAATAATTATAACTATTACGTAAATTATTATCGCAACACATTTCAGCATGGTGGCGTAAGTCTTGAAGAAATGATTATTCCCGTTGTGAAGATGAGTTCTAAGTTTTGAGTTTTGTGTTTTGTGGTTTTTTGTTTAGTCTTATAAATATTTATGTGCTCAACTGTTGGATAACCACTAAACTTTTGTTGCGTTGTACACTTCAAGGCTCTTTTCTCTAATCAATGATGCAATTTTTATTCTGTGGATAAAACAAGAGTTATTTAACAATCAGTCTTTTTAATTTTGTCACATCTTCATAGCTCCACTTTAGGAGATGAGGTTTTTAATGAAATTCACACAATCTTATTTAGACAGGCTACAGAGTATTCTTAGCCAATCTGATTATTCAATGCGCTATGAACGGGGCACCTTTCAAAGCGGCTGGTGTTTGCTTGAGCAAAAACGAATTGTTGTGCTCAATAAATTTCTTGATGTGGAAGGAAGAATAAATACTTTACTCGATCTTATTCTTCAGTTAAATATTGATTTTGATAAACTCACTTGTGAATCGCAGAAGCTATATGAAGAAGTGTTGAAGAAAACAGCGATTGAAAACAAATAGTGCTTTATTTTTGGCGAGTGAGCCAACCATCTCTCACTATAACATTTCTCGGAACAGGTACCAGCACAGGCATTCCTATGATTGGTTGCAGTTGTCATGTGTGCACATCTCCCGATGAAAAGGACAAGCGCTTACGCAGCAGCATTTTGGTACAATCTGAAACAACAACATTTGTTGTAGACACCACTCCTGATTTTCGCCAACAGATGCTGCGTATCAATAATAAAAAACTGGATGCTGTATTGTTTACACATCCGCATAAAGATCATACAGCAGGGCTTGATGATGTGCGTGCCTATAATTTTTTTTCACATAAAGCGATGGATATTTATGCCAATTCACTTACCGAAGAAGCTCTAAAAAGAGAGTTTGCATATGCCTTTTCTGATAAACGTTATCCTGGTATTCCGGAAATCAATCTTATCACCATTGATGAAACACCTTTTTTTATTGGCGATATTCGGGTAATACCCATAGAAGTCTGGCATTATAAAATGCCTGTGTATGCTTTCCGCTTTGGAAATTTTACATATATTACAGATGCAAACCGCATAGATGAGCAGCAAAAAGAAAAAATAAGAGGCTCGGAAATACTGGTGGTGAATGCGCTGAGAAAAAAAGAGCACATGGCGCATTTTAATTTAACTGAAGCGGTAAACCTGGTGAATGAATTAGAAGTGTCCGTTGGTTATTTTACACACATCAGTCATCAATTAGGAAGACATGAAGAAATTAATGCAATATTGCCATCTAATATCCGGCTTGCTTATGATGGATTGAAGATTAGCATTTAACCCTTATAAAACTATTGTTATGAACAGAGCTATTTGGAAAGATTATTTTTCCTTCAGCAAAAAAGAAAGGATAGCAGTTGTTATACTGATTACGATTATTGGCGTGTTTATCATTCTGCCTTATTTCTTTTCACCTCAATTTAAAAAACCGGTAATTGACCCGCAGTTACAACAGCAACTTCTCGCTTTACAAAATACAAAGCAATCTAAAGACACTACCAGCGACAGTAGTGATACATATAAAGATCCTCTCAGGACAGCAACAAATGAAACAGTAAATAAAAAAACCGATTTATTTTATTTTGATCCTAATACTTTAGACGCATCAGGGTGGAAACGACTAGGGCTTCGCGATAAAACCATTCAAACAATTACGAATTATAGAAATAAAGGCGGTAGGTTTAAGCAGCCCGAAGACCTACGGAAAATTTATGGCTTAAAAAAGGAAGAAGCTGATATGCTGATACCTTATGTGCGCATTAAATCGTCTGTTGAGCAAAATACTACACAAAGTCAAAAAGCTTTAACCGATAATACTCAGCAAACAAAAACAGTTTCGAAACCAGAAAAGATTGATATTAATAGAGCAACAGCTGAAGAATGGAAAACTTTGCCGGGCATCGGAGAAGTGTTGGGTAACCGCATCGTAAAATTCCGCAATGCAATACATGGCTTTAAATCAGTTGAAGATATCAGGAAAACCTATGGCTTATCTGATTCAGCCTATCAACTCATTCTACCTTATCTTACCATTGAGGATGCAAACAAAAATTAAAAAGTTGATAACAATATTTTCTTTACCGCAAGAGTTTATCATGTACTTTTGTCAAACTAACAAATGTTAGCTTATGGATTTTCAAATAAATGAATTAACTGCACAAGTAGCGCAAACTGCAAAAGATTTCGCAAACCAACATATTAAGCCTCATGTAATGGAATGGGATGAAATCCAGGAATTTCCGTTACATATTTTTAAGGAACTGGGCAAACTTGGTATGATGGGTGTTTTTGTTCCGGAGGAGTATGGTGGCACCGGGCTTGGATATTTTGAGTATAAAACTGTAATTGAAGAAATTGCTAAAGTATGCGGCGGCATTGGTTTGAGTGTAGCTGCTCATAACTCATTATGTATTGGTCATATTCTTTCCTTCGGCAGCGAAGAGCAAAAGAAGAAATATTTGCCAAAACTTTCTTCTGCGGAATGGATTGGTGCATGGGGATTAACTGAACCTAATACAGGCAGTGACGCGGGCAACATGAAATGCACAGCAAGAAAAGATGGTGATAACTGGATTATCAATGGCACCAAAAATTGGATCACCCATGGTAAAAGCGGCGACATTGCAGTTGTGGTTGCAAGAACAGGTGAACCTCGCACAAAAAACAATGCTACTTCCTTTGTTGTAGAGCGCGGCACACCCGGTTTTTGCGGAGGAAAAAAAGAAAATAAACTTGGCATGCGTTCCAGTGAAACTGCAGAAATGATTTTTGAACATTGCATAATTCCTGATGCTAATCGTTTGGGTAATGCAGGTGATGGTTTTAAACAGGCTTTGTATGTTTTAGACGGAGGAAGAATTTCTATTGCATCGCTTGCAGTAGGCATAGCCAAAGGTGCTTATGAAGCGGCAGTACAGTATTCAAAAGAGCGGTATCAATTCGATCAGCCTATTGCTAACTTTCAGGGCATAAGTTTTAAGCTGGCTGATATGGCAACAGAAATTATGGCTGCGGAATTGCTTACGCTCCAGGCATGTGATTTAAAAAATAAAAATCTGAAAGTGACAAGAGAAGCGGCAATGGCTAAATATTATGCTAGTGAAATAGCTGTAAAAACTGCCAACGAAGCTGTGCAGGTATTTGGTGGTTATGGTTATACAAAAGATTTCCCCGTAGAAAAATATTATCGCGATGCAAAGCTTTGCACCATTGGAGAAGGCACTTCTGAAATACAAAAAATTGTTATCGCAAGAGAAAGTTTGAACAGGTAATATTTTTTTATGAACCGGGTTTTATTTTCTTTAATTATCATTTGTTCCGCCTAGGGCCGACTCTTACACTTCTAAAATAGTTTTATCAGTTTATATATTTGTAAGTTTCAAAGTTATTTAAATTCACAACTCGTGAGCTATTGAAACTTGTGAACTTTGGAACTTGATGCTTAAAGTTCTGAATGTACAAGGGAGTGACACAACAAAAGATAAATAGAAGTGTGACAGCTAAGTACATAAAAACACTATTTATTTTTCGATGAAGATATTATAACAGGCGCCGAGCATTATTCCAAAATTATTTGTCATTTCTCCTGAGTCAAGAGCGGTGGATAATAAAAAATTCCACTTATCTTTTACCCGCTTATTTATTTCGAGTAAAAAATAATTCTGTTTTAATGGTGGATTAAAAGTATAAGCATAATGAGGATTTGTGAAAACGCCACGCCATCCTCCTTCGTATAACCCTAAATAGGTACCATAGTTTTTGGTGAAAGTTGCCAGCAATCTATACTCAAAATTGCTTTTTAAATTTCCTTTTATACCTATATGAACTGCCGTTACACGGTTGTTAATTATCTTGAAAGCCGAATCATATTTTGAAAGAGCCACTCCCCATTCAACTGCCTTTTCCTTTGTAATAAGAAGCGGATTGCCGATCACTCTGCCATTATAGGTCCAGCCTTCCCTGTATAAATAATTATTATAGTAATCATCTCTACCGCCATAAGCATAGCCATGATTCTCACCATAGATAGTGTCGGGTAAACCCGGCCCCGATTGCCATAATGTAGAAAGCAACTCGAAGCTTGCTTCATTGATAAATGATTCCTTGTTTAATTTGAACTGTATGCCTGCAAGGAAATCTTTGTTTTTCCAAAACTTTGAGCCACTGCCATCCTCATACGGCAAGCTGTAAAATGCAGAGAGTGTATAATCATTCTGTTTATAATTTAATCCGAAATCCCATGTTCCTAAATGATTGCCTATGCGATTAAGATATTCATTGCTGAAAGAAGAATCAAAACCTGAAGCTTTAAACTTTGCTCCGAATACCTGCCAGAATGTTTTTAAATCCTGCGGAATTTTTTTATTGCCTTCAGGATCAGTTCCGCCCCATTGAACAAAATGCTGCAGACCAATTGTAATATCTACAGGTTTGTTTGCAGCAAATTTTATAAATAAAGATTTTTCATGCAGGTAAGCATTTTTAATGTAGCTATCTTTTTCACCAAACCAGCCATGTAATAAACTTGCTTTGAATGCTACATACCCTTTTGTGAAAGGGAGGCTTTTATAATCGCTCATATAAAAACCAACTTTTGGTATGGGAAGCGCATTATTGCTAATGCCCAGCAAGCCTGAAGAAGTGCTTAACTGGTTATATCCCATATTAATTTTTCTTCCTGCAATAAAGTGAAATGATTTGAAATTTAATTCCGTGTAACCTCGTTGAATTTGATTATAGGATGAGAGATTAGACAACACTTGCAGCCCTGCTGATACCGATATTTTACCTGTTATATTTTTTTCCCATAAACCATTTGCCTTAACTAACGCATAAGTTGCAGAGGTTTCTGAAAAATCACTATTGCGGTTTGAATTAATCCAAAATGGAGCATAAGATTTTTGAGATGCAAGTGCATAACTTTCAACTGCAAAATGAATACTATCTGATTTTCTAATTATTGTTGTATCAGACGCTAACCCATAAACAGGAAGGATGATCAAAAAAAATAAAAGTTTTGGCATGCTGAGCAATAAAAAATAAAAGAGAATTTACATGTATGCGTGTAATTTAAAAAATAAAAGAGGAAGTGAATAGCTGCAGCAGAGTTTTATAGAAAACTTAATATAGTCCTGATCCCTGGACCTTGTGCATAGCCTGATATATTAAGAAACGTTTTTGCCATTTTCTCCAGGAGTAAGCTTTTTTTGTAAATCGCGTATTTTTTCATAGGTAAAGGGTTTGAAGGCGTCGGAGAAGTAACAGAACGAAATAATAACTTTGTTTTTAAAGATTCTTCTAAAGTAGAGAACAGGCAAAGTTTGAGAGGGTGAAGTGCCCGTAACGAAAGTTAAATGCTTATTCTTTAGCTTGGCTCACAATAAAAATTCTATTTAAACAACCAATCTTTAATTGAAATAACACTTAACCAACTCATAATGCAAACTACTATCCATCCAATAATGCGCATCCACCAGGGATGTTTGTAACCGCGCATCAGTGCTGGTTTATGCGAAGCAATTAGTATAACAGTAAGAGAGACCGGCAGTATCAAACCGTTTAATGCACCTGCCAGTACAAGCAACTGAACAGGTCTGCCCACTGCTACAAAAAAAATTGTTGAGAAGATGATAATGCAACTGATCAATGAGCGATAATATTTTTCAAACCATGGATGGAACGTTCTTAAAAAAGAAACAGAAGTATATGATGCGCCTACAACAGATGTGATTGCTGCGCTCCATATTACCACACCAAAAAAACGATAACCAATTTCACCGGCAGCAATTTTAAAAACAGATGCTGCGGGATTGCCTTTATCTAATATGGCACCACCTGCAACAACACCCAAAGCGGCAAGAAATAAAATGGTGCGCATAGTGCCTGTAATAATAATGCCACTTACTGCACTGCGGTTTATTTGTGGCAAGTTGCTTTGCCCTTTAATGCCTGCATCAAGCAAGCGGTGTGCACCTGCAAAAGAAATGTAACCGCCGACGGTACCTCCAACCAAAGTAATGATAGCTGTCGTATCAATTTGTTTCGGAACAAAAGTTCTTTTTATTGCTTCCTCAAGGGGAGGCTGCGAACTGATGGCAACATACATTGTAAGCAATATCATTAATATGCCAAGCAGTTTTGTAAATGTGTCTAACATGCGCCCTGCTTCCTTCATCCAGAAAATACATAATGCAATTACACAACTGATGATACCGCCGTAAATAGTATCTATTCCTGTTAATACATTTATGCCCAAACCACAACCTGCTATATTGCCGATATTAAATGCTAATCCTCCTGTTACGATTAATGCAGCGAGCACATAACCCGATCCCGGTAATAATTTATTTGAAAGATCCTGGGCTCTTAATTCTGATATCGTTAATATACGCCAGATATTTAGCTGGGCGCCCATATCAATTAATATTGTAGTTAAAATTACAAAGCCAAAGCTCGCTCCTAATTGTTGCGTGAATAAAGTTGTTTGTGTGAGAAAGCCTGGGCCGATAGCGGAAGTTGCCATGAGAAAAGCAGCGCCCAGTATGGCTCCTTTGCCGCCTGAAGATTTATAAGGCTTTGATTGCAATATGATTTTGTTTTAGATTTTGATGAATAAGCTTTGCAAATTCAACTGCATGTTCTCCATCACCATGAATGCAAATTGTTTCGGCAATAATGGGAACAGTTTTATTGTTGACAGAATTAACTGTTTTTTGTGTGATCATTTGCAGCACCTGTTGAATGGAGGCATTTTCATCTTCAATCAATGCATTCGTTTGTGACCGTGGTGTAAGGTTTCCATCATCCTGGTAAGTTCTGTCTGCAAAAACTTCATTTGCTGATTGTAAATTCAATGCTTTTGCTTCATTGATGGATTCGCTTCCACTCAAACCATAAAGGATTAATTTATCATCAAAATCTTTTACAGCCTGGGCTATAATTGCGGCAAGGGTTTTATCTCTTGCAGCCATATTATATAATGCTCCATGAGGCTTAACGTGATGGATAGCCACACTAAATGAACCTGTTATTTTTTTCAATATTGCTAATTGTTCAATAATGAGTTCATAATAGTTTCTGCGAAGCATATATATTTCTTTTCTTCCAAAATTTTCTTTGTCAGCAAAACCCGGATGCGCTCCTATTGCAACATTGTTTTGCAAAGCAAACTCAACCGTTCTCTTCATGATTTCATCATTGCCTGCATGATAACCACAGGCAATATTTACCGAGCTGGTATAAGGCATTATATCTGCATCATAAGGCATGCCCTCGCCCATATCGCAGTTAAGATCAATAGTAAGCATTGGAAGAAAAAAATCTCCTGAGTTGTAAATTAATTGTATCCTCTAATTGTTGCAAATATTGTTGTTGTTGTATGTATAAATATTCAGCTTCGAAATAAGTAATAAGTTCAAATTGTATAAATTCATTTGGCTTCATCTGTGCAAGCTTTGGCATATCGGCACTGATTACATGTGCAATTTTTGGATAACCACCTGTTGTCTGATGATCTGCCATTAGAATAATAAGTTCGCCTGATGGTAACAATTGTATAGTTCCTCTTGTGACAGCCGATGAAATTAATTGTTTACTGTTTGTTGCTTTTAAAACATTACCATGTAAACAGTAACCCATACGATCACTATGAACAGTTATCCGGAAAAAAGAGAATTCAAATATTTCTTTAGCATCATCAGTTAACCAATTGTATTCATTTCCTGCAACACACCGTATTTTTTGCGAAGGATAATAGCATGGCGATACATCAGCATTCATTGGTAATGCAACAAACCTATTTTCGATTTGTGCAGAAAAAATATATTGAGTTGTCTTTAAATGCACCATGTCATTTTTTTTCAATGCTCTTCCCTCATAGCCTCCTGCTGCTGCTTTTATATTTGTGCTGTAACTGTTTAGCCAGTAATCAATATCCCATCCACCATGAGCTGCTAAATAGCATCTTCCTCCCTGTTTATATTGCGTGAACTGCAAAACCGAACCTTTTGGAACGATAACGGCATTATTAAGCGGTATTGATTCATTATTAATTGTTGCATGAAAATCTGCACCGGATAATGCGATCATACAATCATCTTCAAACAAAAATGTTGAAGCAGGAAAATGAAGCTCTATCACTGCTTCATCTTTATCATTTCCCGCAAGCATGTTTGCAACAGTTGCGGCAACAATATCCATAGCGCCGGACGGATTAATACCAAGATGCTGATACCCGTAACGGCCTGCGTCCTGTATCGTATCTAATAATCCTTGTTTGGTAATCAGTACGCTCATTGCTATGATTTGAGTAAATAAAATTCATGCAGACTTATCGGTACAAAATTTACTTTGTCTCCCGGTTTTAGCAAACAGGGTTCAATATAATGTGTATTAAACATCATCATTGGTGTTTGACCGATGATGTTCCATCCTCCGGGTGAATCAAAAGGATAGATGCCTGTTTGAAAATCTGCGATGCCAACACTTCCTGCAGCAACTTTTTTCCGGGGTGAGTTTTTTCTCTGTGCACTAATCTTGTCATGTACTTTACCCATGTACGGAAAGCCGGGCATAAAACCAATCATATACACACGATAGGTCACAGATGAATGTAATTCAACTATCTCTTCAATACTTAAATTTTTTTGTGTTGCCATTTCTTCAAGGTCAATGCCAAGCGAAACATCATAGCATACAGGGATTGAAATAATTTTTTCCGTTTCTGTTTTAATAGAGTCAATATTTTGTAATGCCTTTTCTATTTCATGGTTCATGTAATCGAATGCAGAAACAGTGTTATCCTTTTTTTGTATCGTCATTATATCATATACAACAGTAACAGAAGTATAAGTGGGAATAATATCTTTTACACCTATAATCTCTTTTTGTTTTAAACAATTAAAAAAAGAAAGCACTTGCTGATTAATATCTTCATCAATTGTATCACCAAATATGATGGTTATGGCATGGTCTCCCAGCGGTAATACTTTTACAGGCATAACATGGATGATAGATAGTGAAGTTACTGTAATTATTTACTTCTTTTATTGTTGTTAATGTGGTAATTGTGTGCCGGCTTTGGGGTAACTATGGACCTTGTTTGTGTTACTCATTTCACGTTCAAAATATTATTGAACAGAATCCCGATAACAAAAGTTAGTTACGGATATAGAAATATAATACAGATAAAAATATTATAAAATGAAAAGAAGTGCATGAGATAATTAAATAAAGTACCAAATGCTTATAATAAAAAAGAGTACCTCCCGGGAAGCACTCTTTTCAAATAAATTATTAAATTTATTGATGTAATTGAACTGTACCAATATCAGTGACCGAACCGGTTGTTACATTTACATTTGTGTAAGTAGTATCGTTGTAGCTATTACTGCCATCCACTGCTACAGAATATGTGCCTGCGGACAATCCCTGAATCAAAAAATTACCATTTAATGAATCGGGTTTTGCAGAAGCGATTGTATCATTACCATTGAGAGCATAAACCCATGCATTTGCAGCGGAAGGGAGAACTGTACCTTTTACAGAACCTGAAACAGCTTTTGTATATACTCTTATCACGGGTTTTAAAATGTGTTTTCCATTGCCTGTTGCTATAATAGATCTTGCTGCATCAAAATCCAGCCAGACCTTATATTCAATGCTGGCAGTAAGTTGCGCATCAACATTTAACTTTAAACCTGATTCCTGTGCTGATGGTGTTTCAAGCGGCAAGCTTACTCCGTCCACTACTACACTATTGTTTGTGCCGAGTATCAGTCTTACCTGTGATATTCTTCCTTTAGCTAATCTATCAGAAGCAAGTATTGTATCTTTCCCATTTCTGAAATTTAGTAAGTTATAAACTCCGGGATGTATCATGTGTAATGGTCTCCACCCGTTATCAGTGCCGTCATTAATTTCAACACGTTGAACATCGATAAGAACTTTATCATAAGGGCTGGGATCATCCGTGAGATATATACTTATTGTTGCCTGTGCATCAGAAGAATTGTTGTCTTTATTACAAGCCGTTAAAAAAAACATTGCAGCTAATAAAGCATAGGGCGCCTTCATAGAGTATAATTTGTACAAAGAAGGCAAGTTCTGTGCCAAATGAAGTTTATTATTTATTTCTTGTGTACAGACAGACGGGTACAATAAAGTAAATGATCGAAAAGATTTTTATTTAAGATAACCTCTATTGAAATAGTTTAACTATAAAATGCAGTTGGCAAAAAAGCGTACGGATCGATGGAAAATAATTCTTCAATCTGCAATGGATATTCACATAATTCAATTTCAAGAAAAGATTTGGCAGGTCTTATCTGCCGAAGATGAAGCCTTTTTCCATTGGAAGATTTTTCAATAATTCCAGGCAGCATTTCGTCAAGCAAGCCATTCCAGCAAGCATCTTCCAGTTGCTCTATGCGAGTGAAATGTTTATTATCCTCTGATACATCCTTTTCGCACAACTGTCTTTGAGAAAATGATGTGTTGGTCATGAGCAATATTTCCTGTTGTGTAGAATTTGTTTTCATAATAAACGATTGAAACTTTAAATATGAGACTAAAACTATGGCCATAATACACATTTGCATAATTGAAAATTGCGTTAAAATACAGTTCTTAAAATGATTATTGTAAAACAGGAGGGATTGGTTATAGCAAGGGAATTGAATTATGCAAAAAAGCAAGTCAGTCTTAAAAGAAGATGCATGTTTTGCAAAAACAATAAATATGAATTTGGGAATTTCACAAATTATTTTCAGTATGCTTTGCGGGTTCTTTTTGTTCATTAAAGTTCAGAACGTAAAAGTGAGTGACACAAGAGGCGATGCCATATATTCTATAAGCTCACACCAAAAAACTGTCTTTAAAAATTATCATTTAAATTTTGATACCGGTTTGATAAATATTTGTTTTATACGTGGAAATTTTTGTTGTATTGTTTTTTGAATTCTTTCTATGGCCTCAGTGATTTGCCTCGTGTTTAAATTATCCTTGAAAATAGTTATCAGTTGCAAGACAACTTCCTCCGGCGACATCTACATAGAAAAATGACATTTTACTTTTACAACAAATGGGTCAGCTTCTGTAAGCCTTACTATTTCCCTTAATGTTTTTTTGCCTGCTGTTTCGCCCATTAGTAAACTTCTGCTCTCACGCACCAGCAAAAAGGAGATAGCCGTTAAAATAATGCCGATAATAACAGATGCAATACCATCAGAATAAGGGCTATTAAACAAGTGCCCGAAATACACACCAAGAAAGGCAACAAACAACCCGGCCAGATCACCAACATCCTGCAGTAAAACAATAAAAGTAGACGGATCCTTACTTTGTTTTATCGCTTTCCAAAAAGGCTCTTCTCCGCGCTCCTTATTAAGGGCTTTTAAAGTAATAACGATAGAGAAGATGGTAAAAGCAAAACCTATGGTCAGCACAATATAATTCCAAAATGCATTTTCAAGCGTAACAGGATGATGAAGACGTACAATGCCTTCATAAAAAGAGGCACCTCCTCCCAAACTAAAGATCAAAAGAGAAACAATAAATGACCAGAAATATAATTCCTTACCATAGCCAAAAGGCCGGTTTTCATCGGCCTTCCTTTTACTATTCCTTAACCCCACTAATATTTGGTTAAAACCATCAATTACCGAGTGAATGCCTTTAGAGATCATTGCAGAGCTGCCTGTGATAGCGGCCGCTATAAATTTTGTGACAGCGATGCCAAGGTCAGCAATCAAAGCAGTGTAAACAGGTAATTTAGAAGAAGCCATGATAACAGTATTTTCTTAATCTTTAGTAAATATTCAGCAAACAATAAGCCGCATATTTCACAATAATCACTTACCTGATGTTTATATTTGACTTGAATTTATTGTCCTAAAAATCAAGCTAATTGAACCAGGCCTCTTACTAAGGTGTGATTTTTGTAACACTCTTTTTTATTATCGTTTTCTTCACTTTAAATTATTCAGCCATGACCGGTAATAAAGAAATCAGTAACAGAATAAGCAACGATGCTAATGCGGGTTATAGTATTGAGGCAAATCGTTATCGTGAGTATATGAGGAATCCTGGCAGTAATTATGCAGCCGGTAGTTTTGGCGGTTCAGCTTATGGTCTTGTTATGCATGAAGATCAATATCGAGGCTATTACAGGATTGAAAATCCTGAACGACGCTTCGGCAATAGCTATAATGCGATTTATGGAAATGATAATGACTGGTAAGACGTGAGAATGATTTCAGAGCCAACTATAGCCGCGATTATATCAACAACGCTATACTCATGATCGGGGGGACTATTATAGAATGAGGAATGATGAAGACAGACGTCGTATAAACCCGCAATTGACTGGTCCGCATAAAGGCAAAGGGCCACGTGGTTACAATCGATCTGATGAACGCATCCGCGAAGATGAATGATCGCTTGTATGATGATGAATATATTGATGCCACGGATATTGAAGTAAAAGTTGAAAATGGAAATGTAATATTAAGCGGAAGTGTAGGTAGCCGTGCAGAAAAGCATCGCGCAGAAGATATTGCTGAGTCAGTATCTGGTGTAACCAGCGTAGAAAATCGTCTTCACGTAGAACATGGAATAGTAAAAGATTTTACGGGGGGCAATTACTGCTGGTATAAGTGATGTTTCATAACAGGGATTGAATAAGCAGGAAGAAAGTATTTGAAATATTGATGAAATGATCCGCTGCGAAGTTTTATTTTTATTATGTACCAGGGTTAAGCGATACTACGGGCAAGGAGAAATCTATTAACTGTTTTACATTCTATATAAACTTTTGTTCGTCTTCGGCATAGTTATTTCAATAAAGATTGAAATGATACTTTATGAGAAGAATTATCAACAATACCAGTGAGCAGGAAAGTTTATTGGGCAAAACAGTAGTTATCACCGGTGCATCAAGTGGTGTTGGTCGTGCCACAGCTCAGGAGTTTGCGCGTAAAGGAGCGAAACTTATACTTGCTGCACGACGCAGACTGGCACTTGACGAAGTGGTGGAGGAATGTAAGGAACTTGGGGCAACAGCGATTGCTATAGCAACAGATGTTACAGATGCCGATGCTGTAAAACGTCTTGCTGCAACAGCTATGGAATTTAGCGGTTCTATAGATATTTGGGTAAACAATGCAGGAGTGCTGGCAGCAGGATCATTTGAGGAAACACCTACAGAAGTGCATGATGAAGTGATAAAGATCAATTTAATGGGCTATATACACGGAGCACATGCTGCAATACCGTATTTTAAACAGCAACAAAGAGGGATTCTTATCAATAATATTTCTGTTGGAGGCTGGTTCTCCGTACCGTATGCAGTCGGTTACTCGGCAAGTAAATTTGGACTGCGTGGTTTTTCTGAAGCACTGCGAGGTGAATTACATAAGTGGCCAAACATTCATGTTTGTGACATCTTCCCTGCTTTCTTAGATACGCCGGGCATACAGCATGCCGCCAATTATACAGGTCGCGTTTTAAAACCGGCACCCCCTGTATACAACCCACAACAAGTGGCACGAGCTATTGTTTTTCTTGCACAACATCCCAGACAATCTTTAACAATAGGAAGTGTAGCCACGTTGCTAAGGCTTGCTCATTTTTTATTGCCCACACTTACACTTGGTATTACTGCAAGAGTGATGGAAACATACTTTAAAAAAGCTGGCTCCTCACCCTTCACAAGTGGTAATTTATTTGATCCTGTCGATTATGGCACCAGTATTCATGGTGGATGGAACTCACCTGCTGATCAGCAACGACACCGAAAAAAAATTACAGTAGCACTATTGCTTACAGGCGCTATTGCAGGACTTTGTTGGATGCAAAAAAGGACAAGGTAAAAGGCGGGTAAACAAACATTATATTCTTTTTTAAAAGGTAAATTTTTGTTCTTCCACTATCAGTAACCATTTATTCTTTTGCTTATTTTTTTTCATCCTTACACAGCAGTCCATCCTCCATCAATCATTAATGTAGTTCCTGTAATAAGTGAGGCTGCCGGCGATGCAAGAAACAATACAGCATTTGCAACATCTTTGGGCTCTCCTATTTTTCCAAGCACTATTTTAGAAAGTACCTGCTTTTTAGTTTCTTCATTGGCAAGATATTCTTCTGTTCCGGGTGTATAAATAAAAGTTGGGGCTACTGCGTTTACCGTAATATTATATTTCGCCCATTCCACGGCGAAGCATTTGGTAAGATGTGCGATACCGGCTTTGGTCATGCAATAAACAGATTCTGTAGGCAGGGCAACGAACCCGGCCTGTGAACTGAGATTAATAATTCTTCCAAATTTTTGTTTCATCATCAGCGAACCCGCTGCCTGGCTCACAAAAAAAGTTCCTTTCAGATTAACTGAAAGGGTATAGTCAAAATCTTTTTCTGTTACATTTTCTATCAGGTTCTCCGGAGCTATTCCTGCATTGTTTACCAAAACATCAACTCTTCCATAATAGTTTTTTATTTCACCTATTGCAGCATGTATTTCATTCATCTTACTTATATCCATTTGCAGCGGCAATGCTCTCCTTCCCATTGCTTCTATTTCTTTTACCAATCCATAATCTGCGTGTTCATCTCTTAAGCCAAGAGCGATATCGGCACCTGCTTCCGCAAGTGCCAGTGCACAAGCCCTTCCTATTCCTCTTGCCGCTCCTGTAACCAACGCAATTTTTCCATGAACAGTTACTTCATCTGTATTTTTCATTGCCGGTAGATTTATGGTTTATTGCTAATAATAAAATTTCGCATGGCAACATTTTTCATTTTCCAGTGGTAAATATGAAGATAGTTTTTTGCTTTCCCATTTTAAAATATTATGCCTGTTTGCATTGACAGAGTTTCCCGTTAACAAAATAGAAATAAAACTTTTTGTTTACTAACATAATTATCCTGCTCAGCCTAGGTTTTTACCTGTTCAGTATGTTGTGTTTTAGAGGGTATAAAATGATTGTAAAATTTATATTTTTAATCTGCTTGTAAATCTAAACCATCATTTTATGAAATCTTCTTTATCGTGTCTCTTACTTATCGCATTAATTACTTTTTCATTTCTTGCATGTACAAAAAGTTCTTATAACAATAATGACAATCCTTCATTAATAAAAACATGGACAGTTAATATGAATGTGAGAAATGAATTGACTGTTCCCGCTGGCAGAACAGACAGTGGCACTGCCATACTTAATCTCTATAGCGATAATTCCTTGCAATTCCAAATCACTGTAACTAATCTTGCGGCCGGAGATGCCTTAACCGCATCACACATTCATTCCGGTGATGCCGTTACTAATGCCGCTGTATATATTCCATTCACAGGAACCTTTAGTGGTAATGCACTTAGCGGAACTGTTCAGTTAACTCCTGCACAAGCAGATTCTATTCAGAACTTTCCAATGTATGTAAACGTACATTCCAACCAGGCTCCTGCCGGAATTATGAGAAGTCAAATGGATAAGAATATCATTTTTGCTGCTAATGTAGCAATGTCAGGTGCCAATGAAGTCCCTCCTGTTACAACAACTGCAAAAGGAACAACTTACCTGAGACTCGCCGATGATAGTACATTATTTTCAAAAGTAATTGTAACCGATCTGGAAGCAGGTGATACGCTTACTGCGGCACATGTACATACTGCGGCCGCTGGTGTAAATGGTCCTGTTTTAATACCGCTTTGCGAAGGCGCGGTTGATTTTGGCGTATCAAAAGTTAGTGCATTAACCGCAGCAACAATATCATCACTACTTAATGATGAAGTGTATGCAAATGCGCATACCACCTCACATCCTTCTGGAATTATCAGAGGTCAGATCCGTTGATAAATATTAATCGTTTACTTATCCGGAATTAAATATTGTAGTATCGTATTTAATTTTCCAACACGCTATAACATAAACAGGCAGCTTTGCATACCATTAATCTTGAAGAGGTGACAAATGCGGTAAGAAATTTTCATACACTCACCGTATACTTGCTTGCGATATAAGTTTTACATTTTCGTTTAACTTGCCCAACTATCAATTATAAAATTCGGCTTTGAGCGATGCTTACAAATCTGTTTAGCTTCGGTTGTATGTTTAATTAAAACTCCATTTCAAATTGTTATCTTTAAAAGAACATTACTCCCAGCGCCTTTTTCTAAAAAACAATTATGAAAGCAGCTTTAAATACAACGAAAATTTTTGCTTTCATTCTCTTTATTATTGTATTTGGCTGCGCGAAAGAATACAGCTTTGAAAACCATATTGCAAAAGGTACTTTAAAAGACACTTCGGGTATTTGCTTCGTCCAAATAATACATGGAACATTTTATAATGGCATAACGCCCGGTAGTGACACAACTTACGTTGAAGTAAAAGTAAATGTGACCACAACAGGCAGCTATTCTATTTTTACTGATATGCAGAATGGTTTTCGATTTTCCGATTCCGGTGTTTTTAAAACTGCAGGCATTAATATTATAAAACTAAAACCTGTAGGCACACCTGTTACCCACATGCCCACAAGTTTTATCATAAGATTTGACACCAGTATTTGTTCGGTAACGATAAATGTGTATGACAGCGCAGGACTACATCAAAATAATATAGTTGATAGTGTATCATTTAGTAACTGGAGATTTACCGACGTGAAAAGAGGTGTCACTTATAAGGGAATATTTGAACATAATTATATATTCACACTCGGCTTACTCAAAGTGCTTGTCTTGTCAACAAAAGATGCACAGGCTGCCGGCGATTCAACTTTTATGATCAATATTAATTTGCCAACAGGTATTATAACTACGGGCACTTATTCAACCGATGATCCTCCAAACGGAATGGTATTTAAAACGTTCAGCGATGCATGTATAAATTGTGCAGGCGGGGGTTTAATACCAATATCTTCTGGTGCAACAGTGACATTTATTATTACCAGTTATGACCCGACAACCAAAATTGTAAAAGGAACTTTTAACGGTACTACCATAGATTGGTTTAATGAGATTGCTGCGATTAAAGATGGCGAGTTTTCTGCCGTTGTTCAATAAAAGACGTTCTGTTAAAACGAAAAATAGCACACAGAAAGACCTCGCATAAATTGTAGCAGGCTTAGTCTGAATATAGTTTTTCAACAGATTTCAATAATAAGGTACACCTTTAATCCCTTTCAGTTTGTGCTTCTTTAAATTTCTCTTCATTCTCCAGGTCCCACTGTGTTATTTTTTTATTGTCTTCCGGTTTTAGTGGATTATGAAAAGGCAGTGGTTGTTCATCCTTATTCTTCTTATCCTTTTTTACGGCAGCCTTATCCTTCAATGGTTTTGCTTTTATATTTTTTTTATTAATCATAACATTTGTTTCTTTTCCATAGTAAAAAAATGATGCCAGCCATGAACAGAATAGCAAAAGTTAACTTATCGGATCTACAGCAAAGCTGCTAAGCAAAATATAACAACAATGCAGTAATTGCTGCAATCAAAGTATTTAAAAAATTCACTGCATTATTGTGTATATAATTCCTCCGTTCCAGTATGGCGCCTAAAAGTGAATCTGCAATATTGCCGGTTGTTCCTGCGATAATGATGCGAAAAAAATTGCTGGTATAACCAAACCCGATAGAATATATTATTGCAATAAGTGCACTTCCCATTATGCCGATAATAGTTCCTTCAACACTTATTACACCGTCTAATCCTCTTGTAGCTTTTTTAAAAGTAATTATGTTGTAAAACTTTCGTCCATACACTGTTCCAAGTTCAGAAGACAGAGTATCTGCTGTTGCAGAGGCCAGACTTGCAGCCATCATCACCACAAATAGATTTGCATATGCAGGATACAGCCATTTTAGTAAACCCATTATTGCTGGTACACTTCCGTTGGCCAATACTTGCGCTGTTGTTCTTCTTCCTTTATTTTTTTCTGCAAAACCTAATTGCTGTTTCAAATGTATCTTCCATGAAGTAGCGGCAGAGCCGAGAATGAAAAATGTTGCAAGCATAGTTATCCCGGTATAACCTGCGCCTATAAATATTAGCCATGCAATTACCCCGCCTGTAAGCGCTCCTGCAATTGTGAGTTTACGGGATAATATACTCAACCCCGCACTCACAAAAAGTATGACAATAAATGACCAATAGTTCGAAAGCATGCGTGTAAAGTAAAGAATGTAAAGAAGTGAAGAGCAAGAAAAATTTATTAAGCACAGTACACTTATGCACCTTGCTTGCCTTATCATACTCCGCTAAACGAACGACGCTTATTCTTTGGTTTGCCACTTTTTTATTCGTTCACTTTAAAAGAAGGTGTGAATTATTTATCTATCTTAAAAGAGTTTCTAATATAGCAAAAGCACTCGTCAAGTGATTCAGCCTATTATGAACCCGATGAAGTAAGTTAATAAGTCTTGAAGTCTCATTTCCACAGGTATGACGGAATACGATGGCTTGGCTTATATTATTCACAGCAACAATTTTTATTTTTTTTCTATCTTTTTCATCTTTTTTAACCCCCCAATTCGGGAAATGGCATAAATATTGCCAATTCCTGCGCAAATTTATTTAACCAATAAAAACATCATAATTATCCATAATATCAAGTCAAAGTCATAAAAGCACTAATCAAGTGTGCAAACGGTTAACCTAACAAAAAGGTCCCTTCATTTTTATATTTTTTAATTAAAACACCATTTAAAATTCACATTTATGACCCCCTCATCAAAAATGTCTCCTTTTGAAAAAAGGAGCGCTGTAAGGAATTATCAATTCCTTGCTATAATTATAGCAGCGGTAATTTTTAGTAGTTGCCAGAAAGAAGTGAATAATCCTGTTCCTTCTACCAGCATCACATCAACTACTACCTCATCTGCCACCGCCCTTAAAACAATGTATTGGACTGTCGGAGGTGTAACACGAGAAGCGACTGTATATATTCCGAGTACCCCAGGCTATCATCCTATAGTCTTTGGTTTCCATGGTAAGGGTGGAACGGGTGCAGGTTTTGGCTCGAAATATTGTTACTTTGAACAAAACTGGTCCGGGGCTATCGTGGTTTATCCAACGGCCTTGACAATAAGTGGAACAAGAAGATGGCAGACAAAGGTGGGACAATCCATTTCAGGTGTCCAAGATATGGACCTGAAGTTCTTTGATGCTATGTTATCTACTTTTGTGAATAAGTACAACGCAAATACAAGCCAGGTCTTCTGCCATGGCTGGTCGTCGGGCGGCGAGTTCATTTATAATGTTCTTTGGACCAAACGAGGAACTGAGTTGAAAGCTATATCTACAGCGGGAGCAGCGTTGGGTACAACTAGTGGAAAAAGCGCCTTGCGCGCCATGCAGATTGCAGGTACAAACGATCCGGTTTGTAGTTTTACCAAACAGCAATCGACTTCACAAGGGATCCGCAATTTGGATAAATGTTCTACAACGGGAAGTACATGGGCTACCGGTCCTTACTCAACTGTGGCAACGCATTATTCTTCCAGCATTACCCGCCCGGATATTTTCTTAAAATATGATGGTAATCATACTTATCCGGATTGCGTTCCTCCATTAATTGTGAAATTTTTCAAGGAAGTAGTTGCAAATACAATTCAATAATTATTCCTGATGTCTTCTATAAATAAAAGTTTACCAGCGACTGTTAACCTGAAATATGATGCGTAGGTAGACTAGTATTGAAATTATCGCAATGCCTTCAGTTATTTCAATACGATGCGTAGGTTGATGCTAGTATTGAAATTATCGCAAAGCCTTCAGTTATTTACTGAAGGCTTTTTACATTTCAACACAATGACACCCGCTTTTATACAAGTTTTAAATCGGTCTTACAATGGGAGCAAGACAAAATGATAATTAAGCTGATGGCTGGAAATAAGGGAATTACAGCCAACGTTCAGGGCTTGGCGAATTGCGGATAAGTAACCCGCCTGTCCGGTACTGAAGCTGAAAATTGTCTTAAAAGTTCAAAATAAAAATTTTTGTTCAGTAGAATTCCTTCGCTGCGACAAACTACAGCATACAGCAAAACTAAAAAATGGAAAGGCTTAAAGTCAACCCCTCACTCATTCAACAATTTTTTCCTCCATCTTTAAAAATCAACAACAGTTGAAATCGAATTGGGGATATTTTCAGTCTTTATTGAAGCCATTTTTATCTTACTTAATACTTGTATTCTATTCTGTTTTCCAACAAGAATTTTTAGTTTTTTTCTATTTCTTTCTAATCCTTTTTTAAACGCCAAATTATGGAAAGGGTATAGATATTGCTAATTGTAAGCAAATTTATTTAACTCTAAAAATTCCTATTATCGGGAATATCAAGTCAAAGCCAGAGAAGAACTATTCATCAAGTGTGAAGGATTCAACCTAACAAAAGACCCCTTCGCTTTTTATAAATTCAAACAAAAATCCAATGTTTATGAAATCCACATTAAAAATGTCTCCTCCTGAAAAAAGGAGCACCGTAAAAATTTATCAGCTCCTTGCTATAATTATAGCAGCGGTAATTTTTAGTAGTTGCCAGAAAGAAGTGAATAATCCTGTTCCTGGTAACAGTGTCACATCATCTACTACCTCATCTGCAGTCACCCTCAAGACAATGTATTGGACTGTCGGAGGTGTAACACGAGAAGCGACTGTATATATTCCGAGTACCTCAGGCTATCATCCTATAGTCTTTGGTTTCCATGGTAAGGGTGGAACGGGTGCAGGTTTTGGCTCGAAATATTGTTACTTTGAACAAAACTGGTCTGGGGCTATCGTGGTTTATCCAACGGCCTTGAAAATAAATGGAGAAACCCACTGGCAGGGCAAGGTGGGACAATCCATTTCAGGTGTCCAAGATATGGACCTGAAGTTCTTTGATGCTATGTTATCTACTTTCGTGAATAAGTACAACGCAAATACAGGTCAAGTCTTTTGCCACGGCTGGTCATCAGGCGGCGAGTTTATTTATAATGTACTTTGGACCGCTCGTGGAACTAAATTGAAAGCTATATCTGCAGCGGGTGCAACACTGGGTACAACAAGTGGAAAAAACGTTTTGCGCGCCATGCAGGTTGCAGGTAAATCTGATCCGGTTGTGAGTTTTACCAGACAGCAGTCGACTTCACAAGCAATCTGCAATTTGGATAAATGTTCTTCAACTGGAAGTACGTGGGCTACCGGTCCTTATAACACTGTGGCAACGCATTATTCTTCTTCCATCAATGATCCTGTAGTATTTTTAAAATACGATGGTAATCATACTTATCCGGACAATGTTCCACCCTTAATTGTGAAATTCTTCCAGGAGGTGGCTGCGGGTACAATTCATTAATTATCCTAATGTCTCTCCTATAAATAAAAGTTAACCAGGGACTGGTTAACCTGAGATACGATGCATAGGTAGACTAGTATTGAAATTATCACAAAGCCTTCAGTTATTTACCGAAGGCTTTTTACATTTCAACAGAATGACACCCGGGTTTTATACAGTTTTAGTTTGTCTTATAATGGAGCAAGACAAGATAATAATTAATCTGAAGCAGCAATGCGTTTTGTAATGACGGCTTATAATCTATTGAGTTTATTTCATCAATTAACGTATAGAAATCAACCCCAGCCTAAACTTTCTACTTTAAGATTTAACTGCTTTGCAGTAGAAAGCTGGATAAGCAATAATAGCAATAAAAAATATTGAAAATGTATGTGCCTCTTAAACGACGACAATGGTATGATGGTTTATTTGCTGCTATAATCATGCTCAACTACCACTTTGTCTTGGAACTTATACTGCTTAGTCTTGGAACTTAATTATCTCAACTGCAAAATCTGATTGAATAAATATATCAGTCAAAAGTTTAAGTGATTAAGTTTTTTTAGATCTTTATTTTATGCAATTGGGTTAACGAACAGGTGGTGCCTGAATATGAAAAACATTTTTCAAGGCTTTTTTCGCAGCATGATAGCCGCACATACCATGCACGCCACCACCAGGAGGAGTTGAGGAAGAACAGATGTATATGCCTTTTGCGGATGTTTTATAGGGTGACAATCGAAGAGCAGGCCTGGTAAACAACTGCCATAGATCCATCATCCCTCCATTGATATCCCCTCCGATATAATTCGGATTATATTCCTCCATCTCAACTGTATTCATCACGTGTCTCGCCAGGATCATGTCTCTGAAACCTGGTGCAAAACGCTCAACTTGTTTTTCAATACTTTCCGTCATGTCTGTTTGAGATCCATTAGGCACGTGGCAATAAGCCCATGCGGTATGTTTTCCCTCAGGTGCCCTCGACGCATCAAATAAGCTCTGCTGAGCTAATAACACAAAAGGCTTTTCCGGATGTTTTCCTTCGGCAGTCAACTGCTCTGACGCTGCAATCTCTTCCAACGTATTTCCTATGTGAACCGTTCCGGACTGCCTGCAAAGAGATGCTGTAAAAGGTATAGGTTCATCCAAAGCCCAATCAATTTTAAATACACCCATGCCATAGCGATACCGCTCCAGTTGCCATTTGTAGAGAGAAGAGAATTTATGGCCAGCGATCTCTAATAATTGCCTAGGGGTGACATCAAACAATATAGCGTGTGCGGAGGGAAGCTCACTAAGAGAGCGAACATAAAGATTGGTTTCAATGGTACCACCTATTGCCCTGAAATAAGCAGCCAGCGCATTGGCAATAGCAGCTGATCCACCTTTAGCAAGGGGCCATCGTTCCAAATGTGCTGTAATCATCATTACCAATCCCGTAGCCGAAGTGATAGCATTGGACAAAGGTTGAATTGAATGTGCAGCCATCCCCGCCCACAATCCTTTCGCTTGACGGGTGTGAAAACGTTTTGCCAGTTTTGTAGCTGACATCAATGCATGCAGCCCGAAACGGGCCATATCAAAAGGTTTTTTGGGAAAATGTAACGGACCTAATACGTCCCCCGCAATTCCGGGCCAGTCTTTGATCAAGGGTTTCATGAGCTTGAGGTATGAAAGCTTATCCTCTCCTAATAATTGTGCTGTTTGCTCAGGGGATGGATGCAAAACAGCTGCAGTGCCATCGTCAAAAGGATGTGCTGCTGGAACTGGCGGATGGATGAATTCCAATCCATACCGGTCCAGAGGAAGTGTTTTAAAAAAGGGAGAACCAACTGCTAAGGGATGTATAGCAGAACATACGTCATGAACAAAATAGGGCAGGGTAAGTTCCGCTGACCGCAGCCCGCCACCAATAACTGCTTTTGCTTCCACCAGCAACACAGAAAGCCCTGCTTGCTGTATCGTAATGGCGGCTGCGAGACCATTAGGTCCTGAGCCTATGACAATTGCATCATAATCTGTTTTAATCACTATTATTATTTTCTTAAAATCCTCTACAAAGTCTTCTATAAGATTGCGCACTAAATTGTAACTGTACAACTAATCAATTATTGTTGGGGGCATCAACATCCAGCGCTCTCACCATTTTATTTATCAAGTTATGGAATCCATCCTTCACTCTTGAGGAATTCCAGCAGCCGCGGATCTTTGGTGGACATAACTGGCAGCCAGATGCTAATCCGCTCACGATTCCACCAAAGGCCCTGAGGATTGCCTGGCTTTGCAAAGGTATAATGATATAGAACTGCGCGAATGTATCGCGGCGGCTTATCGGGGAAGGGGTTACTGGCAAACAAACTTAGAGCGCCGGGATCATTATGAAGGAGTTTCGAGACAAGATTTAGCGTCCATGGATATTCATCGGGAGACGACATAGCTGCAAACCACATTTGCCAGTCCAAACGCAACTGATAGGGAGCTACTTGCGGCGGACGCTTGTCAAGTAACACAGGCAGGCCTTTGTAGATATAGGGCTTCCAGTTGGCTTTGTCACTCGAGTCCTCGTCCATCGTTCCTTCGAATACCACATTCAAACGTTCCTTTCCCACGGTTCCAAACGCGCCATAAGTATTTACCAGATCCAAAGGGTCGAATGAAGTGTTCATAATTTGCTCTGGAGATAGCATATTAACTATAGGCTGCATACTTAGGAGAGCAATAACAGCAGTCACGATCCATGCAGTAGTAAGCATAGGTTTGGATACTTCGGCGCTACCAGCAGCAGCTTCCGCTTTACGAACGAGCCGGCGGGGAAGAAGCCTGGACCAGAAGCCATCGTCGAAACAAGCCAGGGCGGGAACGATCGTCAGCCAGTTTAAAAAGGAAAGGTTACCACTGAGAATAAGGGTGATCTGAAATAATACGATTACCACACCCGCAACGTGACGTGCCAGTCGAGGCCAGAATACGAACCATGGTGCCACAAGTTCAGCAAGCCAGTTGAACCACACGCCAATTTTTAAAACTGTACGCGGAAGAAAATGGAACCATCGGCTCAGAGGACCTGGTATAGGTTGTGTTTCGAAATGGTAGTAGAGAGCGGTGCCGTTACGCCATATTTCATCCCCGCGGATCTTGATCAAACCCGCGCCAAGCATGAGGCGGAAGATCAGCCATCGGAGTAAAACAATGATTGGCATGGGTGGTGCCTGCCGGGGAAATGGACGCATGTCAAGCAAGGGACAAAGAAAGATAGCAAGAAACCCAGTCTCGGTAAGTTGGATTTCCCAGCCGTATCCATACCAGTCTTGTCCTACATGAACGAAGGACATGTAGAGAAACCAAAGAACAGCAAGGAGCAGCGCATTTGCATAGCCTGCTATTACTAAAAAGGAAAGTACAAATCCAGTCCAGGCGACAGTTAAAAGTGCTGTATCAGAATGCCAGAGCCAAAATAGTGACGGCAGGCGTACGAAACCAGCACTATCTGACCCGAGTGCATGGCTCACCACTTTCAGGGAAATTCCCACCGGGAGAAGTCCGTTAGAGCCAATCAAAGGAACAATCTGATTGATTGCCACGAGAAAGGCTATAGCGTAAATTATCCCCAGCAAGCGAAGAATCATAAATCGGGTGAGCCAGTAGGTTGGAGGGGTGTTTGGCGGACGAAGATCCATTTGCGATTCGATATCCATTTTGTTTTTCACCTCCATTTGTTTTTCACTGATGGAAGATAATACTTCTGTTGCTTTTTTGGAGACAGATTATAAATGCTTATGAAATCATTATCCATTGTTGAGGTGGTTCTGCTTAAACCGTACTTTTGGCTAAAGCTCATAACCTGTTTCTTTAAATACTCATGAACGCTTGTTGTTTTAAGTTCTTTAGGTTGTTTTCTAAATACAACCTATTTCAGGACGAGACAATTTGTTGCCAAATGCTCTTCCGTTCAGACCTGCTATTGCAAATATAACTTTGTTACCTGCTGTATTTCTTTGTCTTGTTAATATGAGTCTATTTTGGGGTTGATATGTTGCAGTTTTAGGATGATAGTCATAAAAATTTCTTTACTCAATTCTGAGTAAGCAAGTTTAATACCTTCGTCATTACCATAATTGTAATGGCCTCCAAATTCAGCGATTTTAACTGTAAAAAAATACGTCACAATTTCGAAAAAAGTAGAGCTTTTATGGTCAACATGAAAGTTCATAAAGGGTTGAGAATATCACGACATATAGCACAATAAACAGGATAATTAAACTGTATCGATAGAGTATTAAATATCCTTATAATTACAAAGTGTAAGGCCTCCAAAGCCTTGCTCTTTTTGTTTGAGTGTCACCATTCAAGCAGTTCTTATACGAAAAGGTTTCAATTGTATTGTTCGTTCTTTTTATAGCGAAACATTTTCCACTATTGACTTCAGATCAAAATCTGGCTCCAAAGATTTAGTTAGAAGTTTGTTGGCTTTCTAAACATTGCCTTACATTTTTTAATTCTTACTTATCCTTACTTTACTTCTTAATTACTGGCAAATTTCAAAAGGAGTAACCATGATTTATTGTAAAAATAATGGTAACCACGTGCCTCGAACAGGAACATTTTTGCTCTGGAAATCAATCACTTATATGCCTCATGAGTCATTTATGTGTCATTAAGATGCGCGATTTCGAACTTGTTGTCACTTTTGTTCAGTGATTCACGCTTTTTCTCACTTCAAAGATAATTAATCTAAATCTTGCCAACTATTTTAAAGTTATTTCGTTCGAGAAAGAGAAATATTAGCATTGGATAAATTGGTTATTATCCAACACGATTAATTTTCAAAATTGAATGTTAGAACATTATACTTATATCAACACTATATCACAAAATCAACGGAGAAGTCTTTTGCTTTCGGCTTTGGTAATTTGTGTATTACTTCCTCTTGGTTCTTCGGTCTGTATCTTTTGTATATTTCGTTAACATACTTTGAAGAAGTATGCCCTAACATTAAAGCAACAGTGGGCTGCATCTACTCTTTCATCCTGAAGTAAAATACTGAAGCTTGACCTTGCACAATTCCATGTAATATGCTTTTTTATCCCCGCATTTTTACACCACAATCCCAGTGCTTTATTTGCTCCGTCGGCAGTTGGTAAATCAAAAATAAACCGGCTCTTTTTATTTGCCTCGGCTTGCGCATTGCGCTTATCCAAGATAGCTTTTGCAATCGGATGAAGTGTAATAAAATGTTCGACAAAAGTTTTCTCCTGTACAATATTGAAGACTATTGAGTCGCTTCTGACATAACCCCAATCAAGTGCTCTGACATCACACCATCTTAAACCGGTATAGCAACACAAAATAAAAGCTTCACTTACTTCTTCATTCAGGCATGGTGTGCGAAGCAATTGAATATATTCATCCGCTTCTAAATTATTTTTTCTTCGTTTATTCTTGTTTGCCTTTGCAGAAATATCTTGTGTTGGATTTATTTTAAAATAACCTTGCCTCGTTGCAGATTTCAAAACCTTTTTAAATCTGGTAAAATAATTTGCAGGTGTTTCTCCATTTAAATGATCCAATAGATATTTTCGAAACCGCTCGCAGCAATCCTCTGTTATGTCGAGGGGTGAAATGTATTTGTTCTTTACAAACTTTTTAAAGTGAATAAGACTGCATTCAAGATGTCTGTTACCATCTCCTTTATTTTTTTTGACATACTCTTCGTAAAACTCTAAAAAATTATTCTTGTACTTGTGACAAGGTTGACTTCCTGTACCGACTGCTTGCCATTCTAAAATTAATTTTGATTTTTTGATTTCGAGAATATCAAGTGCTTCTTTGTTATGTTGTTCCTGAATTTGATTTTCTGGATTCACATAACTGAAAATACCAGTAGCGATTCGCTGACCTGCTTTTTTACCCCATTCGATTGTGTAGAAATTTTTTTTATTGTGTGTAAGGCGTGGAGTGATAGTGATGTTCATTTTTAAGAAATCATGAACCAAAATGAGTGCCGAACGGGTTCAATTGATACAGCGATGTATGAAACATTTCTCTGTACATTTATCTTCGCGAGCTAATGTGCTAACTCCAAAATTTTACAAATGCAGACCCCAAAAGTTCAGCTGGGAATCGCATTAATTGGTTATGAGACCATCTTTAGTACCTGTATTATACTTCCATTCTGTCACTCACTTGTACTTTGAGTAAGTCTATTGAGCAAATAAGCGAGGGTACTTATTACTTCCGGTACCTGCCTTTTTTAACCCTTCATTGTTTTTTTTAACTAATGACAACTAATTAAGCATCCTATACTCATTTGGCGATTGCCCAACCCATTGCTTAAACAAACGCGTGAAATGTTGTGGATATTTAAATCCTAATTCATAGGCAATTTGGCTGACTGATTTGCTTTGGTCAAATATTCTTTCTTTCGCAACATCAATCACCTTTAACTGTATGTATTCCTGCGCTGTTTTCCCTGTTTCTTTTTTTATCAGGTCACCAAAATAGCTTGCAGATAAATTCAATTCACTTGCACAATAAGATACGGAAGGCAATCCGATTGTTTGAGGTTTATCTGCTTGGAAATATTCATTCAATAAATTTTCAAATCTTTCTAAAATCCCCTTGTGAACATTATCCCGTGTAATAAATTGACGGTCATAAAAGCGGACACAATAATTTAAGAACAGCTCAATGTTAGATACAATAAGTCGTTTACTGTGTTTATCAATGGTATGTTCCAATTCATATTCAATTTTTGAAAAACAGTCCAAAACAATTTTCCTTTCACGTTCTGATAAATGAAGTGCTTCATTCGATTGATAGCCAAAAAAAGTATAGTCTTGAATATGCCGGCCAAGCGAAGTACCATGAATTAAATCAGGATGAAACACCAGCGCATACCCTTTCGGCTGATACGTTTCTCCGTTGCTATTCATGCCTGCCACCTGTCCGGGTGCAAGGAAAACCGATGTGCCTTCCTGGTAATCGTAGGTGTGGCGACCGTACACTAAATCACCACATTTTACATCTTTTAAAAATATGGTGTAGAAGCCAAAATACATTCGGGAACCTTGCCGTGGACTTGCCTTCGACAAGTCAACAACACTCACCAGTGGATGTAACGTTTCATTGTTGTTAAATGCATTGTAGTCGCTGATTGTCTCAAATCTTCTCATGTTATCCATAACACTATCGTTTTGTCTAATTCAAAATTACTGCTTTATTCAGCCCTTCAATAACGACCATCACCTAATCAGCAATATTGGTAGATAAATCCGGAATCTGTATACTATATAGGCGAAAAAATGCGAAGACCTTTACACTGTAAGGCAAATAAAGATTGCACTTCACAAAAAACGGTAATCAGATAAAAGTTGTCACAATGAAAAAATTAGTATTAGGATTTACATTACTTATTGCATGTTGCTTACATGCTCAGCAAACAATTGTACAGGGCGCGGGGCCGCAGGTTCATACAGCCTCCGGAATTGTGCGTGGGGTGACCGAAGGAGATGTCTCCATCTTCAAGGGCATTCCTTATGCTGCACCGCCAGTCGGTGCTAATCGCTGGCGTCCGCCCCAACCTTTTCCCGCGTGGAAGGGAGTGCGTGATGCAACTAAGTTTGGCGCAGATTGTGCGCAGGTAGGTTTTCCACGCGGCGTTGACTCAATTTCTAAAACTTCTTCAGAAGATTGCCTGTTTCTAAATGTGTGGACACCAGCCAGCGCTAAAAAGGGTGCGAAACTACCGGTAATGGTATGGATTCATGGCGGCGCATTCGTATTTGGAAGCGGCGTATTTCCCAATTTTTCAGGAGCATCATTTACAGAGAAAGGGGTGATTCTTGTCTCCATTAATTATCGTTTAGGACGACTTGGTTTCTTCGCATTCCCTGCCTTGAGCAAAGAGCATCCTGAAGAACCTAAAGGCAATTACGCCTACATGGACCAGATTGCAGCCCTTAAATGGGTAAAGGAAAACATCGCGGCCTTTGGAGGCAACCCGGATAACGTTACGATTTTTGGCGAGTCTGCCGGCGGCGTTTCGGTGCATTCGCTTCTTACTATTCCGCAGGCAGAAGGTTTATTTCAGAAAGCCATTAGTGAGTCTGGGGGAGGACGGGATGGTGTGCTAACCGGGCGGCCAATCAACAAGGATGGAATTGATGCATATTACCCTGTATCTGCAGAAACTATTGGGATAAATTTTGCCAAAAGATATGGAATTGAAGGTACTGACGCAGCCGCATTGGCGAAACTGCGTGCGCTTACTGCTGCACAGATAGTTGATGGAGGACAGGAGAGTGCCGGTCAGGGTGGTCCGCCTACATATTCAGGTCCTATACTGGACGGCAAACTTGTTGTGGAAACCGCCCAGAGCGCATATGAAGCCGGAAGACAGGCAAAGGTTCCGCTTATTATTGGTTCGAATAGTGCAGAAGTGCCGGCGGGTTTCGTCAATGCCAGGTCGAAAGAGGAATTGCTGAATCTGTTTGGAA
>WNGE01001754.1_pt1 | contig 45906 bp, 40 predicted proteins | sample 5400651 | NCBI WGS metagenome assembly WNGE01 (sample SAMN13153370, study PRJNA577476) | soil metagenome | isolation source: 60 cm soil or saprolite under grassland replicate 2 | place: USA:California | collected 2016-06-15 | reverse complement strand
GCTGGGCGGCGCGGTCGAAGGCCGCGCATGAAGGCAGCGCCAACGCGCTGTTCGGGATCGTCCAGGGCGGCATGTTCGAAGACCTGCGCGAGGAATCGCTGGGCGGACTCCGCCACATCGGCTTCGACGGATATGCGATCGGCGGCCTGTCGGTCGGCGAGCCGAAGGAGGAGATGCGGCGCATCGAAGCGCATATCGCAGCGCGGCTCCCCGCCGATCGCCCGCGCTATCTGATGGGCGTCGGCACACCGGAGGACATCGTCGAAGCGGTCGGCAACGGCATCGACATGTTCGACTGCGTGCTGCCCACCCGCAACGCGCGCAACGGCTGGCTGTTCACGCGCCACGGGGACATCAAGATCCGCAACGCCCGCCATCGCGCCGACCCGGATCCGCTCGACGCGACCTGCTCCTGCTACACCTGCCGCAACTTCAGCCGCTCGTACCTGCATCATCTGCAGCGCGTCAATGAAATCCTGGGCGCGCGGCTCAATACCATACACAACCTGCACTATTACCTTACGCTGCTCGCAGAGCTCCGGCGGGCGATCGCCGCCGGCACGCTGCCCGCCTATGCGCAAGCGTTCGAGAGAGACCGGACTCGCGTGCTAGAATAAAGGGTTTTCCGCGATCTCGTTCGGGACCACACCGCCGCTATGGCGGGCTCCCACCGCTAGGAGGAATCTCTCGTGTTCATCAGCCCCGCCTACGCTCAGGCTACCGGCTCCACGCCTTTTGGCGGCGACATCATGGCGTTCCTGCCGATGATCGCCATCGTCGTCGTCTTCTATTTCCTCCTCATCCGGCCGCAGCAAAAGCGCGCCAAGGAAACGAAGGCGATGCTCCAGTCACTGCAGAAGGGAGACGAGATCGTGACCGCCGGCGGAGTCGTCGGCAGGATCGCCAAGCTCTCCGATGCCTATGCCGACGTCGAGATTGCGCCCAACGTCGAGATCACGGTGCAGAGGAGCGCGATTTCTCTGCTGTTGCCGAAGGGAACGATCAAGAGCCTGTAAACGGGGTGTTTCGTCCCGGAATGTCATGAATCGCTATCCGCTCTGGAAATATATCGTCATCGGCGTCGCGCTCCTGATCGGCGTTTTCTATACGCTGCCGAACTTCTTTGCCGAAGTTCCGGCGGTGCAGGTATCGACCAGCAAGTCGAACGTCAAGATCGACGCTTCGACGCTGCAGACCGTCGAGGAAGCGCTCAAGGCAGCCAACGTTCCCTACCGTGGAGAAACGGTCGATGCGACGGGGGTCAAGGTGCGCTTCGCCGATCCCGATACGCAATTGAAAGCCAAGGACGTGTTGCAGGCGAAGCTGAATCCGGATCCGAACAATCCGAATTACATCGTCGCCTTGAACCTCCTGTCGAGCTCTCCGCGCTGGCTCGCGAAAATCGGTGCGCTGCCCATGTATCTCGGATTGGATTTGCGCGGTGGCGTTCATTTTCTGTTGCAGGTCGATATGAAAGCCGCGCTCGACAAGGCCGCCGACCGTTATACGACGGACATCCGTTCGCTGCTGCGGGAGAAAAAGGTTATCTACGCAGGAATTGCGCGCGAAGGTCAGAACGTCGCGGTCCGTTTTCGCGATGCGGGCGAGCGCGCGCGCGCGTTTCAGGAGATCGACAAGGCATTCCCGGATTTGCAGCTCAGGGAGATCGAAGCCGGCAGCGAATCCAGGTTGGTCGCGAATCTGAAACCCGAGGCGCAGAAGCGGATCCAGGACGGCGCGGTGCAGCAGAACATCACGATCCTGCGCAATCGCGTCAATGAGCTCGGCGTTGCCGAGCCGATCGTCCAGCAACAGGGCGCCGATCGCGTGGTCGTGCAGCTTCCAGGAGTGCAGGATACCGCGCGCGCCAAGGATATCCTCGGCCGCACCGCGTCGCTCGAGATCCGGATGGTCGACGACGACCCGACCGCCCAGCAGCAGGCGCTCTCCGGGCAGATACCGCTCGGCGACGATCTGCTCGTCGAGCGGTCGGGCCAGCCGGTGCTCGTCAAACGGCAGGTCGTGCTTACCGGAGACCGCATCAACGATGCGCAGCCCGGGTTCGACGGGCGGAGCAACGAGCCGGCCGTGCACGTGAATCTCGACGGTACCGGCGCGCGCATCTTCAAGGAAGTAACCCGGGACAACGTCGGCAAGCGCATGGCGATCGTGCTCGTCGAAAAGGGCAAGGCCGAGGTGATCACCGCGCCGGTCATCCGCGAGGAGATCGGGGGTGGCCGGGTGCAGATCAGCGGCCGCATGAACACGCGCGAGTCGAATGACATTGCCCTCCTGATGCGCGCGGGCGCGCTCGCGGCGCCGATGGAGATTGTCGAGGAGCGCACGGTCGGCCCATCGCTGGGCAAGGAGAACATCGAGAAGGGTTTCGACTCGGTGCTGTACGGCTTCATCGCACTGTCAATCTTCATCATCGCGTATTACGAGCTGATGGGCGTGATTTCGGTGATCTCGCTGGCCGTGAACCTTCTGCTCCTGATCGCGGTTCTGTCGATGCTGCAGGCGACGCTGACCCTCCCGGGCATCGCCGCGGTGGCGCTCACCCTCGGCATGGCAATCGACGCCAACGTGCTGATCAACGAGCGCATCCGTGAAGAGCTGCGCTGGGGCGATACGCCGCACGCGGCGATCCAAGCCGGGTACGAGCGCGCCTGGAACACGATTCTCGACTCGAACGTGACCACGCTGATCGCCGGGATCGCCCTTTTGATCTTCGGCACCGGGCCGGTCCGCGGTTTTGCCGTCGTGCATTGTCTGGGGATCATGACGTCGATGTTCAGCGCGGTGTTCGTATCCCGCGGTCTGGTCGCGATCGTCTACGGCGGGCGCAAGAAGCTCGAGAAGATATCGATCGGACAGGTGTGGAAGCCGGCCACCCAGTGACGTTGATGCGACGAGACAAACCAACGACGCTGGATTCCCGCCTTCGCGGGAATGACGGCAAACAGTAGACCTGCTGCGACGCTAGAGAGCAAACATGGAATTCTTCCGAATCACGCGCGTCATCCCGTTCATGAAGCACGCGCTCGTGTTCAACGTGATCTCGTTGGTCACCTTCGTGCTGGCGGTGATATTCCTTTCGACCCGGGGCCTCAATCTCGGCGTCGATTTCCGCGGCGGGACGCTGATCGAGATCGCCTACGGGCACTCGGCGGATATCGGCCACGTGCGTACGGTCATCGACAAGATGAATCTCGGCGAATTCGCGGTGCAAAGCTTCGGCAGCGCCAACAGCGCGCTGATTCGCCTGCCGCTGAAAGAAGGGTTGTCTACCGCGCAGCTTTCCGAACGCGTCATGACCGCGCTCAAGGGCGACGATCCCAGCGCCACGCAACAGCGCGTAGAATTCGTCGGCCCGCAGGTCGGCAAGGAACTCTATGAAAACGGGGCGTTGGCTTTGCTGCTGGTCTGCATCGGCATCGTGGCCTACCTCGCCATGCGCTTCGAGTGGCGGTTTGCGGTATCCGCGATCATCGCCAACCTGCACGACGTCATCATTATCCTGGGCTTCTTCGCGCTGTTCCAATGGGAATTTTCGCTGCCCGTGCTGGCGGCGGTGCTCGCCGTCCTCGGTTATTCGGTCAACGAGTCGGTGGTGATCGCCGACCGGATCCGCGAGAACTTCCGCAAGATGCGCAAGGCAAGCGTGCCCGAAATCATCAATAGCGCGATTACGAGCACGCTGTCGCGGACGATCATCACCCACGGTTGCACGCTGATGATGGTGTTGTCGATCCTCTTCTTCGGCGGCGAGACGTTGCACTACTTCGCGCTGGCGCTGGCGATCGGCATCTGTTTCGGCATCTACTCGTCGGCGCTGGTGATGGCGTCGCTCGTGATGTGGCTGGGCGTGTCGCGCGAGGACCTGGTCAGACCGGAAAAGAAAACGGGTGCGGCGGGCGCGGAGAAGATCCTGCCTTGATGGGGTCAGAGACGACTTTTCTGATCGTCGCTCGAACGGCGCCGGCGCCCATCAAAAGTCGTCTCTGACCCCGAGCCATGCTGACGACACTGATCTACTCGCTGTTCGCGCTGGACCAGACGCTCGCCAACCTGGCCGCACAGCACTTCGCGCTGATGCTCGCGGCGCTCTTCATCGTCATCTTCGCCGAGACCGGGCTCGTGATTTTTCCGCTGCTGCCCGGAGACTCGCTGCTGTTCGTCTCCGGCACCGTGGTCGCGGCAACGGATCTCAACATTCACCTGCTGGTGGTGACGCTGTTTGCGGCGGCGGTGCTCGGCGACTCGGCCAATTACGCAATCGGGCACTTTATCGGCCCCAAGGCTTTTAGCCGGCCTCAGGACACCTGGCTCGGCCGCTGGCTCAAGCCCGAATACCTCGACCGCACCCACCGCTTCTACGAAAAATACGGCGGCTTTACGATCATCATCGGCCGCTTCGTGCCGATCGTGCGCACCTTTGCGCCGTTCCTGGCCGGCGTCGGGGCCATGACTTATCGGAAATTCCTGTCTTACAACCTGATCGGCGCGGCGGCCTGGGTCGGCTCGCTCGCCTACGCCGGCTACCTGTTCGGCAACATTCCCTGGGTCAAGGAAAATCTCGCCTGGATCGTCCTCGGGATTGTGATCGTTTCGCTGCTGCCGATGGCGGTGCAGTTCATCAAGGAGCGCTACGCCCGCGCGAGTGCCGACGGCGGCTGAAGAGCGGTCGCGGCCCTCGTTGAAGCGTTCACTCGACACGAAGCGCCGCGTGTCGCCGCCGCGGCGACTCGCGGACGCACGATCCGCACGCGCTGCGCGCGCCGGCCCCTCTCACTGCTCGCGCCGCTAGATCCGCTGCGCGAGCTCGGCCGCGTCGCCGATATAGGTCGCAGGTGTCAGCACTTTCAGGCGCGCTTTCGCGTCCGCGGGTATCGCGAGCGCGTCGATGAACGCGTGGAGCGACTCCCGGGTGATGCCGCGTTTGCCGCGCGTCAACGCGCTGAGTTGCTCGTAGGGCTCCGGCACGCCGAAGCGCCGCATCACCGTCTGGATCGCTTCGGCTAGAACTTCCCAGTTCGCTTCGAGATCGGCCGCAAGTCGCACCGGATCGACCGCCAATCTGGAGAGTCCCTGCCGGCACGACAGGTAGCCCAGCAGCGAGTATCCCAGCGCGACGCCGACGTTTCGGAGCACCGTCGAGTCGCTGAGGTCGCGCTGCCAGCGCGACACCGGCAGCTTGTCGGCGAGGTGCCTCAGGAGTGCATTAGCCAGACCCAGGTTGCCCTCGGAGTTCTCGAAGTCGATCGGATTGACCTTGTGCGGCATCGTGCTCGAGCCGACCTCGCCCTCCTTCGTCTTCTGGCGGAAGTAGCCGAGCGCCACGTAGCCCCAGAGATCGCGGTCGAGATCGAGCACGATCGTATTGATCCGCGCCAGCGCGTCGAAGAGCGCGGCGAGTCCGTCGTGCGGCTCGATCTGCGTCGTATAGGCATTGAAGTCGAGGCCGAGCGCGGTTACCACGCGACGGGCGAGCGCCTGCCAGTCGACGTCGGGGTACGCGATGCGGTGCGCGTTGTAATTGCCGACCGCGCCGTTGATCTTGCCCGGCAGCACAGCGTCCGCGAACGCCGGCAGCGCGCTTTCCAACCGCGCGACCACGTTGGCGATCTCCTTTCCCAGCGTCGTCGGCGTCGCCGGCTGGCCATGCGTGCGTCCGAGCATCGGCAACGCAGCATGGGCGCGCGCGAGCGCGCTCAGATCGGCGATGAGTGCGGTAACCGCGGGAGATAGCACCGTGCGCCGCGACTCGAGCAGCATCAGTCCGTACGCAAGGTTGTTGATGTCCTCGGAAGTACACGCGAAATGAATGAACTCGGCCGCGCGCGCGATCTCCGGCACGCCCGCGAAGCGCTCCTTGAGCCAGTACTCGACCGCCTTGACGTCGTGATTGGTCTTCTGCTCGATCGCCTTGACGCGCTCGGCGTCGGCAACAGAGAAGTCCTTGGAGGCCGCGGCGAGCAACGCCCGCACCGATGCAGAGAACGGCGGCACCTCGGCCACGCCGCCTTCGTCCGCGAGTGCCTGGAGCCAGATGAGCTCGACGCGCACGCGATGCCGGATCAGGCCGTACTCGCTGAAGTGTTCCGCGAGCCGCGCCAGCTTGTTGCGGTAGCGCCCGTCCAGCGGGCTGAGCGCTGTGAGCACGGAAAGCGAGAGAGGCGCGTCGGCGTTCGACATGAAGTTGCACGCGGAGCGAGTGGAGTTTAGCACAAGGGAATCGCTCGATCCGCTGTGCGAATCGCCTTGACCGATGCGCGGCTCGGCACATTGTGCGCGTCGCGCGCCGCGAGGCCCTGCCGGAGGACCCGGAGGCCGATGTTATAATTTGCGTTACAGCAGCGGCTCCGCCTCACGATCTGCCCTTTGCCTCCGCTCATGAAGCTCATCGCCTCGTACACCAGTCCCTATGCCCGTAAAGTGCGGATCGCGCTGGCGGAGAAAAAGATCGAATGCGACTTCGTCGAAGAATCGCCCTGGGCAGCACAGACGACCGTTCCGAACTACAATCCGTTGGGCAAGGTGCCGGTGCTCGTACTCGACGACGGCACCACGCTGTTCGATTCTCGTGTCATCGTCGAATATCTCGACACCGTGAGCCCCGTGTCCCGGCTCATTCCCGAGCCGAACCGGCAACGCATCGTCGTCAAGCGCTGGGAAGCTCTGGCGGACGGCGTCTGCGATGCCGCAGTAGCGATCGTTCTCGAAGGCAAGCGCCTGGCACGGCAGCAAAACAAGGATTGGCTCGACCGCCAGCGCAGCAAAATCGACCTGGGGCTGAAAGAGCTCGGCAACGAGCTCGGCGAAAGAACGTGGTGCAATGGTGAGGCGTATTCACTCGCCGACATCGCCACCGGCTGCGCGCTCGCCTATCTCGATCTGCGCCACGCGGCCATCGACTGGCGCGCAGCGTATCCGAATCTCGTCAAGCTCGCCGAAAAGCTCGCGAAGCGCTCCTCCTTCGCCGAGACCGTGCCGCCGTCGTCCTGATCGGGCTGCACGCGATCGGGTAGCTGACTACGCCTGTGCGGCGCACAGAAAAAAGGCCCGCTTGAGGGGCGGGCCTGTCTTGCCGGAAAGAGCGGGGCGACGCGCACCCGCCCTGTAAGCCTCAGGGCAACATGCTGTGGTCGTAGGTTCGGATATCGCGGTTCTTGGTCTCGGTGAGGAAGATCGCACCGATGATCACCGTCATGATCGAGACGACGATCGGGTACCACAGACCGTAATAGATGTCCCCGGTCGCAGCGACCATCGCCGTCGCGGTCAGCGGCAGCATGCCTCCGAACCAGCCGTTGCCGATGTGGTACGGCAGCGACATCGACGTGTAACGGATCTGGGTCGGGAACAGCTCGACCAGGAACGCCGCGATCGGGCCGTACACCATCGTCACGTAGATCACCATGATGACGAGGATCAGCTCGGTCATGAACCAGTTGATCTGACTCTTGTCCGCGCCGCTCTTGTAACCGGTCTCCTTGAGCGTGGCTTCGACCTTCTTCTGATCCCAACCTTCGATGCGGGTCGTGCCGATCGTCGTGACCACCGCTTTGCCGGGCTCGGCGGGTACCGACTTGAACGATAAGCCCTGCTTGGTCAGGAAATCCTTGGCCCGGTCGCAATCGGAGAACTTGCTCCACGGTCCGACAAAGATGTGGAACTGGCAGTCGGTCGCCGCGACGGTGATCGGCGTCTTCGCCGAATATTCCTCGAGCGCCGGGTTGACGTAATGCGTCAGCCCCTGGAACAGCGGGAAATACGTGACCGCCGCGATCAGACAGCCCGTCAGGATGATCTTCAGCCGGCCGATCTTGTCGGAGAGCCAGCCAAAGAAGATGAAGAACGGCGTGCCGATCAGCAGTGAGACGCCGATCAGGATATAGGCTGATACGTAATCCAGCTTCAGCGTGATGATGAGGAAGAACAGGGCGTAGAACTGCCCCGTATACCAGACCACGCCCTGGCCGGCGGTCGCGCCAAGCAGCGCAAGCAGCACGTACTTGTTGTTCGGATACTTGAAGAAGCTGTCGGTGAGCGGGGATTTGGAGCCCTTACCCTCGGCCTTCATCTTCTGGAATATCGGCGACTCGTGCAGCTTGAGCCGGATATAGACCGAGAATATGAGCAGGATGAGCGACAGCCAGAACGGAATCCGCCATCCCCAGTCCGCGAAATCCTTGGCGTCCATCCACAGGCGCGCGCCGCCGATCACCGCCAGCGCCAGGAAGAATCCCAGCGTCGCGGTGGTCTGGATCCAACTCGTGTCGTAGCCGCGCTTACCTTGCGGCGCGTGCTCGGCGACGTAGGTCGCCGCGCCGCCATACTCGCCGCCCAGCGCCAGGCCCTGCACGAGCCGCAGCGTCACCAGCAGGACCGGCGCCGCCCAGCCGATGGTCTGGTACGTGGGCAGCAGACCGACCAGGAAGGTGGCTCCGCCCATGAATACGATGGTGACCAAAAACGTGTATTTGCGCCCCACCAGGTCGCCGATCCGGCCGAATACGATGGCACCGAACGGCCGCACCAGGAAACCGGCAGCATAGGTCGCGAACGCCGAAAGCAGCGCCGCGGTCTCGTTCCCCGAAGGGAAGAACAGCGCCGCGAAGAACGGCGCCAGAGTCGCGTAAAGATAGAAGTCGTACCACTCGAACACCGTGCCCAGCGAGGAAGCGAAGATGACCTTTCTCTCTTCCGTGCCGATGCTTTTGATCGATTCTTCATCAACAAAAAAGCCCTGGCCCTTGACTGACATGGCTGCCTCCCTCAGTTCGATACCCAATCGGTGCGTCTAATGAATGCGGCAGTGGCAAAGCTCCAAGTTCCGCAGCCGCCGCGCACACGAGCGCCTCTTCCCAACCCTCCGCGAGCCAATAGTATCGTAGCCCAGCTTACGCGAACCTTACGCCGGCGGACTTTTTCGCCACCCCGAGTATTGCAATGCAATAAGGATATGTAAAGGATGAATTCCGATTACCAAAAGCCGGTTTGGCAGGTCGCCTTTACGTCGGCTCCGTGTTCTGACCGAGCAAACCCTTGATCTTGTCCATCAGCTCGCGGGTCGAGAACGGTTTGGTGACATAGACATCGGCGCCCGTCGACAGGCCCTTGTTGACTTCCGCGTCGCGTCCCTTCGCGGACAGCATGATGATCTTGATATGCCGCCAGTCGGCGCGCTCGCGTATGCGCTTGCACACTTCGTAACCGCTCTTCTGCGGCATCATCACGTCGAGCAGCACGAGATCGGGATGGATTGCCTCGACGAGCTTGAGCGCTTCTTCGCCGTCGCGCGCGACGTGCACTTCGTATCCGTTGCGCTGCAGGAGAAACTCGACCGCTGCAACGATGTTCGGCTCGTCGTCGGCGATAAGGATTTTCTTGCTCAAGTTCGGGCTCCGATCAGCCGCGATTTCACGGATACCGGCGCTACAGCATGCTACGCAGTGCGGGCAGGCACAATGTCGCTGCGCCAGCGAGCCAGATCCACGTCGATGCCGCCGCATTGGGATCGCGCTCGACCAGACGCTCGTAGAGCGCCGCGGGCACGCCGCTGACCAGCAGTGTGGTGGTGGCAAGCAGCACCGAGCTCCAGAACACCACCCATTGGACGGTGCGCGGGAAAATCTCAGGAAGCAACACGGCGGTGACCGGGATCGCGAGATTGAGATAGGGCGAAAAAATCCCGTTCCCGATGCATAGGCCGAGCACCAGGATAAAAAGGGTATGGCGGTCGAGCACGCTGCGGCTCACTGCGCCATGCGCGGCGTCAGCCCGGCCGCATACAGCGCCATGAAGAACGAGATCCGCGCCATCGCCACCCAGTACGCGGCGATCGGCGGAAGCAACAGGGGCGGCACGATCGATGGCGTGACGTACCTCACCGGCCGCATCAGCCAGTCGGTGAGGTGCCTGAACCAGCGGTAGATGTAGTTCGGCGAGTCGGGCGGCAGGAATATCGCGAATATGAACCGTCCGATCAGGGTCCAGAACAATACCGCGAAGGCGTAATTGGTAAAGTGAAAGTACCAGTACGACCACCACATGTCCTGACCCTGCATGGCGCATACGGTACCATGAGAACTCACCGCCCCCAATGACCAGTCCCCATCGAATCACCCGCGTTTGGCGTAACCTGCGCGAGCGCCTGCGGCCGGAGCCGATTACGACCGCCGACGCGCTGAAAACCTTTGTCGAGGAGCGCGCCGCGCTCATTGCCCAGAAGTGCGCGATCGACTACTGTCGCGGCAAGACCGGGCTGGCGAGTTACGCGCTGTTCACCGAAGAGCCCTTCCTCAAGGCGCTCGAGGTCTGCCGCTGGGAAACCTTCGTCACCGTCCTTGGCGATCTGCTGATCATCGCCGAGGGATATCTTCGAGCGCATGCCACGGTCGAGCAGCATGCCCCCCTCCGAGAAACTCTCCTCGCCATGTATTCGGCCGTGCTGGCCCGGCTGCCCGCACCGGCGCACCGCGCGGATGGCTGGGGCGACGCGATCGCCGCTTTCACCCAGCGCCTGAACACTGCCGGCCTCGGCGCGCCGAAACGCGCGCTGGATGTCGCCGATCATTCGGCCAAGAAGCTCTTCGACACACTGCCGATTCATGCCAGCATGCGGGCACTGGATGAGGAAGTCGTATACGGTGCGGTGCGCTTCCGCATGATCGCGGTGAGTCAGGAAATGCACCGACGCGTGCACGCCGCCGATCTGGTCGGGCGGCTACTCGCGGCTCAGAACGTTACCTTGTAATCTCCGCCGGTCTGCTTATCGGCGATGCACTGGTAGAGCCCCTTCTTGCCGTCGAGCTCATAGGGAATGTTGACCCGGATGCCCGCGTCGCCGGTCGAAGCCTGGATGTTCGACTTCTCCTTGGTGGCGAAAGCTGCCTTCGCGTACTTCGGGTCCTTCTTCGCCGCAGTCAGGCAAACATCGTAGGCGACCTGCTCGTCCTTGCCCTTGGCGCAACCGGCGAGGCCGAGCGCCAGACCAAGCACGCCCGCCACGGCGAAGCGTTGCACGGTAGTCGTGAACACAGAAGCGTCCTTGAAGTGAAAATGAAAGGCCCGCATCGAACGGGCCTTCCTGTCTAAAGCTCGAGACGCGGCTACTCGTGCGTCACCCCCTTGACCCAGGCGAGCTCGCCCTTGGGAATGCGGATCGAATCGACGAACGCCTGCATCTCCTTCGACGGCTCCGCCGTCATCAAGCTTACCGCCCAGGTGACCAGAAACGCCAGCGGCAGGCCGAACAAGGCGCTCGAGATGTTGCGTATGCCGAACCACAGCGGCATGTCGAAATAGCGCGTGCCGACGAGGTAATACGCGCAGACGCCGAAGCCGACGATCATGCCGGCGATCGCGCCTGCCGCCGTGGTGCGCTTCCACCAGATGCCGAGCACGAGCGGCGCGAACAGGCCGGCCGCCGCCAGCGAGAATGCCCAGGCCACCATCTGGATGATGCCTGCGGGCCGCGTGCCGGCGACCGCCGCCGCGATGAGGGCCACGACGACCAGCAGAACGCGGGCCACGGTCAGGCGCCGCAGCGTGGACGCCTTTGGATCGATCATCTTGTAGTAGATATCATGGCTGAGCGCGTTGGCGATGGCGAGCAGCAGCCCGTCAGCCGTGGACAGCGCCGCCGCCAGGCCGCCAGCCGCGACCAGGCCGGAGATGACGTACGGCAGGCCCGCGATCTCCGGCATCGACAGGACGATGATGTCCTGGTTGATGATGAACTCCCCGAGCTGCAGGATACCGTCGCCGTTGAGGTCCTTGATCGTGAGCAGGCCGCCGACCTGGGACCAGTTCTGCACCCAGGCAGGAAGCTCGCTGATTTTCTGGCCGATCACGTTCCTGTAGACCTCGAGCTTGGCGAAGGCCGCGTAGGCTGGCGCGGTGAAGTAGAGCAGGAAGATGAAGAAGATACTCCAGCCTACCGACTTGCGGGCGTCGCGCACGTTCGGTGTGGTGAAATAGCGCATCAGGATATGCGGCAGCGACGCCGTGCCGATCATCAGGGTCAGCACCAGCGCCCAGAAGTTGTTGAACTCGACCCAGCTGAACTTGCCCGCGGCGTCGACGTAGGCCCCAATGTGCGGCTTGTTGATGCCGAGCTTTTGCTCGAGCGTCGCGATCTCCTGCAGCGCCTGGCCGTAGGAGAGCTCCGGGAACGGGTTGCCGTAGAGCTTGAACGAAAGCCAGACCACCGGCGTCAGGTACGCGATGATCAGGATGATGTACTGCGCCACCTGCGTCCAGGTCACCGCGCGCATCCCACCCAGCATCGAGCACACCAGGATGCCGACCAGCCCGACGAAGATCGCGACCTCGAACGGGATGTCGAGGAAGCGCGAGGTGATGATGCCGATCCCGAAGCACTGCGCGACGATATAGGTGAAGGACGCGCAGATCAGCACGACCACACCGCAGATGCGCGCGGTATTGCCTTCGTAGCGCACGCCGAGGAAGTCGGGCACGGTGAACTGGCCGAACTTGCGCAGGTAGGGTGCGAGCAGGACGCCGACCAGTACGTAGCCGCCGGTCCAGCCCAGCACGTAGCCAAGGCCGCCGTAGCCGGCGAGATACAGGCCGCCGGCCATCGAGATGAACGAGGCCGCGCTCATCCAGTCGGCGCCGGTCGCCATGCCGTTGAAGAACGGCGGCACCACGCGTCCGGCCACGTAGTACTCGGACAGCTCCATGGTGCGCGACAGGATGCCAATGTACGCGTACACGCCGATGGTCAGGAACACGAAGCAGTAGCCGATGATCCTGTTCGACACCCCCATTTGCTCCATCACCGCGAGAACGAGCACGAAGAAGATGAAGCCGCCCGCGTACCCGGCGTAGATCTTGCCGAGGTTGTTGATGAAGGCGCTCTTACCCGTTACTTGAGCCATGTTCTGTCTCCCCCGTCCGGTCTTTATTGTTCGGCGACGCCGAATTCTTCGTCGATCTTGTTCTGCGCGTACGCGTTCCAGAAGCACAGCACCACGTACGAGATCAGCGAGCCCTGCGCCGCCATGTAGAAGCCGAGCGGGAAGCCGCCGATCACGATGTCGTTGAGCTGCACCGCGAAGGCCGGGATCACGAAGCTGAAGATCACCCACAAAGCCATGATGATCCACATCAGACGGGACGTTTTTTTCCAGTACGCATCGCGTTGCGCGGGCGTCAGATCAGCCATCTTCTCCTCCTGTTATCGGTCGGTTGGTGACGACCAGGTTTTTGTGCCAGCTCTTAATACCCATGGCTGGGTCTTAAGCTGACGGAATGCTTACACCAAACTTTCGGCAATGCAAATAAATTGCGCTGCCGCGCTGCACAAATGCCGCTGCCCCAGACTTGCCGCAGCTCTGAGACTTAAAGGTCGTAGTCGAGGGCGAGCCGCTGTTGCAGCTTGCGGGCCTGCCGGAGGGCCTCCTTGAGGCTGCGTCGCTCGAAATCGTTGAGCGACTGCGGATCGATCTGGTTTGCGCTCCCATGCGAATGAGTTCCCGGCCGCGCCTGAATTCTCAACCGCAGCTTCTGGATGAAAAAAAAGGCGTCGACGATCGCCGCCATCTCGAGCGGCTCCATGCGCAGGTCGGCGACTGCCGAGCGCAGCCGCTCCGCCGTACCGGTCTGCGCAAGGCCAAAGGCCAGCGCGTAGGTCCGCGCCGCGTCCGCGAACGGACGCACGCCATGGAGCTTGAGGTTGATCGTGCCGGGCGCGTTCGGCGCATCTTCGGTCGCGAAGTCGGCGAGCGCCCCGAGGGCCGGCCGCGCCTGCAGCGCGTTGGTTGCCATGAGCCGCAGGAATGTCGGCCGCGCGCGCGTGCGCGGCAAGAGCCATTCGCGCAAGGCCTGGGCGAGCGATGCGTCCCCCGAGAGCGGCCGAAAATCGAAGCAGATGGTGGCGTCGAGCAGCGCCTTGGGATCGGGATTGCCGAGCCAGGCACCCATCTTTGCCTTCCACTCGTCCAGCGACAGGCACAGCTCCGGATTCGACGCCATCACGTTTCCCTTGCACCGAGGAAAGCCGCATGCGTCGAGCGCCTCGTTCACCTCGCGCGCGAAGGGGAGCAGCGCGTTGCGCGTTTCAGCGGCCGAGCCGCCGTCGTGGGATTCGAACAGCAGGCCGTTGTCCTGGTCGGAGCTGAAGGTCTGCTCGAGCCGGCCCTCGCTGCCGAAGGCAAGCCAGCACCAGCCGATACGCTCCCACCGGTGCCGCTTGCGCACGATCTCGATCACTCGTTGCGACAGGCGGTCGTTGAGCACTGAAACGAACAGCGTCAGCTGCTCTGCGGCAACGCCCTGCTCGACCAGCAGCGCGGTGAGCCTGCGGATCTCCGCGGCCAGGCGCGCGAGGAGCTCGATGTCCGCGGCGAGCCGGATTTCCATCGTCATCTCGGCGAGGCCCAGCCGCTGCAGCGAGAACAGGTCACGCTCCGAGATCACCCCAGCGAGGTTGCCGTCTTTGGTTACCAGAACGTGACGCACCCGGTGCTCGACCATCGCGAGCGCCGCTTCGTAGGCGAGCGCGTGTGCGGGAAGCGCGATCAGGTTGCGAGTCATCGCCGCCGATACCGGCGTGCTTCGCAGCTTCTCGGCGAACACCCCGACCAGGTCATGCTCCGTGAAGATACCGACCGGCCGCGAGCACTGATCGACCACGACCACCGAGCCGACGCCCTGCTCGCGCATGATGTTCGCCACCTGGTCGACGGGAACTGCTTCGGTGCACACCACCGGAGCGCGGCGCACCAGCGAACCAAGCGCGGGCGCGAACACCTGCTGCTCTCCCGCCAGCCTTCGCTCCAGGTCTTGTTCGGGTATCGGCATCGCTAGTAGCGCAGACGGGCGTGGTAAGTCCGTTGCGAAGCTTCGCGCGCCTGCTTGAGCGTGTCGATCCCGCTCTCGGCGAGCAGTGGAATCAGCTTGAGCAGGATCTCTCCGGTCAGCAGAGCGTCGCCGAGCGCGGTGTGGCGCCCGATCACCCGGACGCCCAGGCGCTCGGCGATCGCTTCCAGACGATGGTCCTGCAGGTTCGGATGCACCGCCGCGGAAAGCAGCAAGGTATCGAGCACCGGCTGGTCGAAACGGATTCCGGTCGCGGCTTCCTTGAGTTCCAGGAAGCGCATGTCGAACGCCGCGTTGTGCGCCACCAGCACCGAGCCCTCGCAGAAGCGATGGAAGTCGGGCAGCACCTCGCCAAGGGTCGGCTGGGAAACGAGCAGCCGCGCGTCGATGCCGTGAATGCGGCTCGATTCGCGGTTGAGCGAACGTTGGGGATTGACGAGCTGCTCGAAGACTTCGTGCTTGAGCAGCCGTCCGTTGACGATGCGCACCGCGCCCAGGCTGATGATCTCGTCGCCCGCCGACGGCTCGAGGCCGGTGGTCTCGGTATCGAATACCGTGTAGGTGAGCTCGTCGAGCGGCTGGTCGTCGAATTCACGCTGGGTCCCGGTGCGCTGGAAGAGATCGAAGTCATAGTATTCCGGTCGGCTTTCCTCGGGCAGCCGTCGCCGCAGCGGTTGCGGCGCGGCCTCGCCGAGCGGGAGCAGAAATCTGAGCCAGGAATCGCCTGAGGCTTCATTCCTCTGGTGCCATATTTCGCCGCCATGGCGCTCGAGCACGTCCTTCAGCGTGAGCGGCGTCTGCTCAGCGCCCACTTGCATCGGTTGCGACTCCCACAGGGCAAGAACGTCGCTCGGCACCGGCCGGCCGGTCCAGACCAGGTCGAGCTCGGCGAAACCTTGTCTCGCCCGGGCGCGCAGCCGCAGCGAATCGACGGCGAGCTCCTCGCGCAGGCGCCAGCCGAGATAGCCGAGCGATTGCACCAATGCGAAGCTGTCGACCCGCAGCCAGAGATTCTCGTCCACGTCTACCGCCTCCGCGCGCAGGTGCGCGCCGATGCGCGGCAGCGCCACGGTGATGAGGTCGGCGGCGCGCATGTCCTCGAGGGCCATGCTCGCCTTGATCGCGCTGGCGTACTCGCTCAGCGCTTCGTTGATGGTCCGCGAAAGTATGAGCGACTCTTCGGCGATGATCTGTGCGAAGCGCTGCCGCTGCGCCGCGTCAATCTCCGGGAAGCTGACCATGTTCTCGGCCGTTGCTCGGATGCTGGCGGCCGGGGCGCGGACGCCCGCGGCGAGCGCCTGCAGCAGGTGACGGCGCTGGAATTCCTGCCCGACGAAGCGCGTGACGTCCTCGAGCGCGAGCACGACGCCGCCGATGCGCCCGCCGGCGGCAAGAAAAGGCGCCATCTGCACCCTGACGAGGCCGCGCGCCGCGACCGCGGTGATAAAGCGCGTAGCGGGTGACTCGATCCCCTGATCCAGAGCGTACTGTAGCTTGTCGAGCGCGTGCACCATCTCCTCGCGGTCGAGCAGGCCGAACACCGAGCGTCCCAAGCCGATCGGCGCGGCAGCAGAACTGAATAGCGCACGCGCCTGTTCGTTATAAAGAAGGATGCGTCCCTCCGCATTGCACAGCAGGACGCCTTGCGACAGGTCCGACATGACCGCCGCCAGGCGGTTGCGCTCCTCTTCCAGCCGCGAGCCCGATTCGGCGATTTTCGCCTCCATGTCGCTCTGTACGCTGTGGTATGCGGCTGCCAGCCGATTGATCTCCGCGGCGAGCGCGGAGAGCTCGGGCGTGCCCGCGGCGTCGACCCGGTGGCCCGGATTCGCCGCGAGTACCACGCGCGTTTGCTCCGCGAGCGCGTGCGGCGCGGTCACGTAGCGCCTGAACATCCACGCGACAATCGCGCCGCAGGCCGCCAACAGCAGGGCGGCGATGAAGCCGAGCATCGGCGCCTGTGCGGCGAGCAATCGATACAGCACGGGTTGGACCTCGGGGGGCATTGCCGCGCCGAGCAGCACCACGACTGCGGCGGTCGTTGCCAGCACGCTGCCGTAGACCGCGGCAAGCCAGGCGGCGAACTTGAGCCTGCCGTGCATCGGGGCCTATGCCGCGCCGACCCCCAGCAGTCCGTTTATTTTTGCTACCAGTTCCTGCGTGGAGAACGGTTTGGTGATGTAGTGGTCAGCGCCTATCGACAGCCCCTTGTTGACTTCCGCGTCGCGTCCCTTCGCGGACAGCATGATGATCTTGATGTGCCGCCAGTCGGCGCGCTCGCGTATGCGCGTACAAACCTCGTACCCGCTCTTCTGCGGCATCATCACGTCGAGCAGCACGAGATCGGGATGGATTGCCTCGACGAGCTTGAGCGCTTCTTCGCCGTCGCGCGCGACGTGCACTTCGTAACCGTTGCGCTGCAGGAGAAACTCCAACGCCGTAACAATATTTGGTTCGTCGTCGGCGATCAGGATTTTCTTGCTCACGTTGCGGCTCCAGTCGGCAAGGTAAACGAAAAGCGCGCACCGCGTCCGAGGGTACTTTCCACCCACATCCGGCCGCCGAAATGCTCGACGATCTGACGGCTGATATGCAGCCCGAGGCCGCTGCCGTGCGGCTTGTCGGTCAGTGTGTCGCCCACCTGATGGAATTTGCTGAACACTGCCTCGTGGTCTTCCGGGCTGATGCCCCTGCCGTTGTCGCGTACGTCGACTCTGACGCCGCCGTCGCGTTCAGATAGCGCAACCTCGATCCAGCCGTTCGCACTGTCGCAGAACTTGACCGCGTTTGACAGCAGATTGAGCATGACCTGGATCATACGGTCAAGGTCGACGGTCACCGTGGAAACCTTCTCGGGGAGCCGCGCCTCGATCTTGATGTTCTTTTCCCTGAACAGCTGGTCCATCGCGGCGAGCGTGTCCGAGATGACTTCCTTCATGTCGACGCGCGATTCGACCCAATCGGCTTTGCCCGATTCGATCTTGGCCAGATCGAGGACCTGGTTGATGAGCCGCGTGAGCCGTTCGGCCTCCTTGGTGATGATGCCGAGGAACTTCTTGCGCTGCTCGGTCTCCACTTCGGGGTCGTCGAGCAGGATCTCGGTGAATGCCCGGATCGAAGTGAGCGGCGTGCGCAGTTCATGCGTTACCGTCGAAACGAAATCGTCCTTGAGCCGATCGAGCTCGGTGAGCCGCTCGTTGGCCTCGCGCAGCTCTGCGGTCGCCGCCTCCAGCTCGCGCGACTTCTGCTCGAGCTTGTGGCTATAAACGACCACCTGCGACGCCTCGTCGAGGATTTCGCGCACCTCGTCGAGGGTGAGGGCCTCTTCCTTGACCACCGAGGCCACCATGACGCGCGCAGAGGCCGCGCCGATCGCTCCAGCGAGCTGGACTTCGACGTAATGCACCAGCTCCGCGTCGGCGACCAGACGATCATCGGGCCAGCTCAACCGTTTCGCCTTTGCGTATTCGCCGAATGCGCTGTCTGCCGTGGCAGTCCCTAGAAATCGCGCCAGCACGTTATACAGGTCGGGCGCGGACGCGGTTCCGCGCCAGAAGCGCGCGCCACCCGCTTCGCCGGTTTGCTTGAACACGTCGACGAACAAGCTTGCCTGTCGATGCTCATCGGCGCTCGGCGAAACGGAGAGCGATCCGATCACGTAGGCACCGACGTTCGCGATCATGCTCCAGATCATCGCGTGGCTGATCTGGTCCAAGCCCGTCAGCCCGAAAAGCTGCAGGGGCTTGAGCAACTCGATGCCGAACGGACCTTGATCGAGCAGACTGATCGGCAGCCATCCGGAACGGGCCAGAGCCGGCAGGAGTAGCGTATAGAGCCAGACGGCGAAACCCGCAAGCAACCCGGCGAGCGCCCCTGCGCGAGTGCCGCCTTTCCAGAATATGCCCCCGAGTATCGCCGGCGCGAACTGCGCGACCGCGGCGAACGAAATCAGGCCGATCGAGACCAGCGCGTAGGCTTCGCCGGCTAGCTTGAAGTACAGGTAGCCCAGCAACAGAATGAGCACGATGGCGCCGCGCCGTATGCCGAGCAGCAGCCCGGTGAGATCGCGGCGCTCGTTCAGCCGCAGCCGGCGGAGCCTCAGCAGCACCGGCATCACCAGGTCGTTGCACACCATCGTGGAGAGCGCAATCGTCTCGACGATCACCATGCCGGTGGCGGCCGATAGGCCGCCGATGAATACGAGCAGCGCGAGAAATTCGCGTTTCTCGGCCATCGGCAGCGTGAGCACGAAGGTATCGGCGTCGACGCTGCCATCCGGAAACCGCAGCAGGCCGCCGAATGCGATCGGCAGCACAAACACATTGATCGCAAGCATATAGAGCGGAAACAGCCAGATCGCCTTGTTGACATGCTTCTCGTCGACGTTCTCGATCACCGCGACCTGAAACTGGCGCGGCAGGAACATGATCGCCATCATCGAGAGGATCGTGAGCCAGACCCAGTTCGCATAGCCGCCGGCGACGCCCTCGAGCGGAGTCAGCATCGCCCGCAGTTTCGGCTGAGCCGCGGCGCGTCCGAACAGGTCGCCGAAGCCATCGTAGATACCGAAAGTCACGAACACGCCTACCGCGAGAAATGCGAGCAGCTTCACCAGCGATTCGAAGGCGATCGCGGCCACCATGCCCTGGTGGTGCTCGGCCGCGTCGAGATGACGCGTGCCGAAGGCGATCGTAAAGGCCGCGAGGATCAAAGCCACCCACAGCGCCGTGTCCTGGCGGATCGACAGCGCACCGACCTTGGCCGGCATGACGATCTCCGGATACTGCACGAGGATCGTGAAACTGTTCGACACTGCCTTCAACTGCAGCGAGATGTAGGGAAGGATACCGATCACCGCGATGACAGTGACCAGTCCGCCGAGCAGCGCGCTCTTGCCGTAACGCGAAGCGATGAAGTCGGCGAGCGACGTGATGCGGTTTTGCTTTGAGATGCGCAGAATCTTGCGCAGGACGACCCACCACAAAGCGATCATCAGCGTCGGGCCGATGTAGATCGGTAGAAAGCCGACCCCATCGCTTGCCGCCCGGCCGACACTGCCATAGAAGGTCCATGCCGTCGCGTAGACCGCGAGCGACAGGCTGTAGATGTACGGGCTCGCGATGACCGATCGGCCGGCGTCGGCGCGCTTGTCAGCGTAATAAGCGATGGCGAACAGCACCCCGAGGTAGCCAAACGCGGTCAGGACGATCGCTGTTTCATGCAGCATAAGGCCGCCTCTTGTAGCCTTGTCCTAGCTCCCGGATTCAGCGACGCACGCCATCAATGCGATCAGCGCCGCCCAGGCGATGAATATGTAGGCGTACAGGACCGGCACACCGAACAGGGCTCCCGACACATTGAACAGCGCAAGGATCGGATAATTGAATAACAGCAGGCCGAGCATGCATAACGCCACGAAACGCTGGCCCTTGCTTTCGAATTCGCTCATTGGAGTTCCTTTACGAGATCGCTTTAGCTTTCCGACCGCGGGCGGACGACGGTAACGCTGCACGGCGCCTCCGCCACGACTTGGGCGGACACCCCGGGGAACAAACGCACCGGCGCGCCGCTCCGGGGCGCGCCCATTAGTATCTGATCGACGTCGTTCATCTTGGCATAGTCGATCAGTGCGGCAGCGGGTTTTTCCGACTCTAGCACGTGATAGGTCAAGCGCTCTTCGGGCAATTGCAGCGGCTTGGCCCAGCGGCGCAAGTTCACTAGATGCTTGATGTGGCGGCCGGTCGCCGTGTCTTCATACCGTTCACCAGAAAGCGCTGCCGCAGGCGGCACGGCCGTTGCGCAGGCCACGCGGTATCGGTCGTCCGCCGCGATCAGGCGCCGCGCCGCATCGCGCAGCGCTTCGAACAACGCGTCGTCGGATTGCGTAGGCCCGAGCGCTACCAACACGATCGGTGCAGCTCCAATCCGGGTCGATGGCGGCGGACATGGGGCAGGTTCGAATCTTCTCGCCCGGACCCAACGGCGTATCAGCACCCCCCAGCCGGCGCGGCGGTTCCGGGAGCCGCGCTCGGTGAGCACGACCTGAGCAGGATTTGCCAGGTCGAAAGCGACCTCTGCCGCCGACGCATACCGATCGCGGGCATCGATCTCGAGGCAATGCAGGATGATCTCTTGCAGCCAAGCCGGCGTGTCGGCAACGAGTGCGCGCGGCGGGACCGGATCGCGATAGAGCCGCTGGCGCAGCTGGCCGATGCTGCGGGGATTGCCGAACGAGAGGCGCCCGGTGGCGAGCTCATAGAGAATGCCTCCGAGCGCATATATGTCGCTGCGCGGATCGCAGCGCACTCCCAACACCTGCTCGGGCGACATGTAGACCCAGTTACCTACGGGAAAACGAAGCTCCTCGGCCAGCAGGTCGGGAAAATGGCTGTGGTGGGCCAGCCCGAAATCGATCAGCACCGCTTCACCGCTCGCCCGATACAGCACGTTGGTCGGTTTCAGATCGAGGTGCACGACGTCCTGACGGTGAAGATCGTGCAGCGCGAGGGCCAGCGCGGCGCCCAGGCGTGCGACCTCCTCCGGCGCAATCGGCGCCCGCTGCACCCAGTCGTTCAGCCGGACACCCTCGACATGCTCCATGACCAGGTACGGCGTCGTTTCCACGTCTCCGAAAGCCACCAGCGTCGGATGATGCAGGCCCTGCGCGAGCGCGCCCAGCACCATTCGGCAGACTTCGAAAGCGATGACATTGACCGCACGCTCCCCCGCACCCAGACGCGGAATCTTGATGATGAGGGGAAGCGGGCCGTCGCGCCCAGTCAGGCGGTAGATCGTCGCCATGCTGCCGGCGTGAATCATCTCGCCCAGACAAAAACCGTCGATCTCGCTTCCCGGGCCCAGCGAATTCACACGAGTCTCTTACGCACCGCGCTCGAGCCGCCGAGCCAGCCGTTCGGGAAGTCCGGCGGAGCGAATCTTTTGTGCGGCGGAAACATTGTCGTAGGCGACGCGAAAGAAAGTCAGCCTGCTGCGTTCGAAGTCGGCGAGCGCGTAGCACGCCTTGTTGCTGCGATCGCGTGGCTGTCCAGCCGAGCCGACGATCGCGAGCCATTGCCGGTGCTTTCCCGTCGGGATCGGGGTCCCGGGCACCGGCCGGAAAGGCATCGGTCGTCCGTCGGCGCCCATGTAGAAAAGCTTCTGTTCGTGCACGTGCCCGGAAAAGATGTAACCGGCGTTTCCGGCCTTGATGCTCTCTTCCGCCTCTCTCAGACTGGTGACGTAGATCCATTGCCCGGGGGCGGCGGCACTGGCGTGCACGAATACGATATTGTCATCCTTGACGATGAGAGGCAGGCCGGCGAGAAAGGCGCGGTGCCTTTCTTGGAGCTGGCCTTGAGTCCAGGCGATCGCAGTCCGCGCGTAGGATTTCAGGGTGTCGTCGGGACGACCGAGCGCCGCCGCATCGTGGTTGCCGAGCACCACCACCGCGCCGTTTGCCGCGTGCTGCTCGATCAAGTCGAGCACGGCCACCGGGTCCGCCCCGTAGCCGACCAGGTCGCCGAGAAATGCATACCGATCCGCTCCCAGCGCCTGGGCGTGGGCAAGGCAGGCGGTAATCGCCTCCAAGTTGCTATGAATGTCGGCGAAAAGGGCCAGCTTCATCGGGGTCGCGCTTGCCACGGCCAATGTCACTCATCCTGAGGTGCCTCGAGGCAGTAGCCGACACCGCGCACAGTCGAAATCTTCACGCCGCCCGGCGCCAGCTTCTTGCGCAGCCGGTGCACGTAGACCTCGATTGCATTGGAGCTGACTCCTTCGCCCCATTCGCAGAGGTGGTCGACGAGCTGCTCCTTGTGTACCAGCTGTCCGGGGCGCTGCAGGAACGACTCGAGGAGGCTTAACTCGCGCGCCGACAACTCGAGCCGTTCGCCGTCGAGTTCGGCAACGCGCCCCACCTGATCGAAGCGGAGCCGCCCGTGCTTGATGAGCGTCGGAGCGCCGGACATGCCACGACGTGTGAGTGCCCGCGCCCGCGCCGTCAATTCCGCGAGTTGAAACGGTTTGACGAGGTAATCGTCGGCGCCGGCATCGAGCCCGCGCACGCGATCGCTTACGCTGTCGAGCGCGGTGAGCAGAAGCACCGGCAGCCGCGAGTTACGCGCGCGCAGGCGCTTGAGCACTTCAAAACCGGAAAGCTTGGGCAGGCTGATGTCGAGGATCAGCAGGTCGAATTCATGGCAGCCAAGAGCAGCGTCGGCTTCGCCGCCGTCCTTGGCCCAGTCGACAGCGTAGCCCGCCTGACGGAGGGTGCGCTGCAGCCCGTCCGCGAGTGTCGCATCGTCTTCCGCGATCAGGATACGCATCGGCTTCCCCCTTGCGCACCAGACCTTACTCGCCACGGGGCCGGTCTGGCAAAGGAAACCGCTTCCTGAGCTTCCCGAGGAAACTCTTACCAGTCAGGACTTCGCCGACAGAAAGGTTCGATGCCCGTCGTTAAAGCGCCTGCTTGAGCTGTTCCAATATTGCCGGATTCTGCCTCCGGCCGCCCGCATCCGCTCGCTTAACGTGCGCTACGCGCACGTTAGCTCCACCGAAATCCCGCACTCGCCTGTGTGTTTCCCGCGCGCATGCCACCTACAAAGCTTGCTTGAGCTGGTCGAGTATGGCGGGATTTTCCAGCGTCGACACGTCCTGCGTGATCGCCTCGCCCTTGGCGATTGAGCGCAGCAGGCGCCGCATGATCTTGCCCGAGCGCGTCTTGGGCAGATTGTCGCCGAAGCGGATGTCCTTGGGCTTCGCGATCGGGCCGATCTCCTTGCCCACCCAGTCGCGCAGCTGCCTGGCGATCTTCTCCGCGTCTGCGCCCGCGGGCCGCGCCTGCTTCAGCACGACGAAGGCGCAGATCGCCTCGCCGGTAAGATCGTCCGGACGGCCGACGACCGCGGCTTCGGCCACCAGCGTGTTGGCGACCAGCGCCGACTCGACCTCCATCGTGCCCAGCCGGTGGCCGGATACGTTGAGCACGTCGTCGATCCGACCCATGATGGTGAAATAGCCGGTCGTTTTATCGCGCACCGATCCGTCGCCGGCGAGATACAACTTGCCGCCCAATTCGTCCGGGTAATACGACTTCTTGTATCGCTCGGGGTCGCCCCAGATCGTACGGATCATTGCCGGCCACGGACGCTTGATCACCAGGATCCCGCCATGACCATTGGGGACGTCCTGCCCCGTTTCATCGACGATCGCGGCCATGATGCCCGGCAGCGGCAGCGTGCACGAACCCGGCACCAGCGGCGTGACTCCGGGAAGCGGCGAGATCATGTGGCCGCCGGTTTCGGTCTGCCACCACGTGTCTACGATGGGGCAGCGCTCCCCGCCGACGTTGTGGTGGTACCACATCCACGCCTCGGGATTGATCGGCTCGCCGACCGTGCCCAACAGGCGCAGGCTCTTGAGGTTGTAGCTTTTCGGCGCGAACTCGGGATGCGTATCCGAAGCCTTGATCAGGGAGCGGATCGCCGTCGGCGCGGTGTAGAAGACCGTGACCTTGTGTTTTTCGATCGTCTTCCAGAACCGTCCCGCGTCGGGATAGGTCGGAATGCCTTCGAACACGACTTCGGTCGCGCCAACCGTAAGCGGCCCGTACGTGATGTAAGTGTGTCCGGTTACCCAGCCGATGTCGGCGGTACACCAGAAGATGTCCGAAGGCTTGTTGTCGAACACCCACTTCATCGTGAGCGCGGCCCACAACAGGTAGCCGCCAGTCGAGTGCTGCACCCCCTTCGGGGCGCCGGTCGAGCCCGACGTGTAAAGGATGAACAGAGGGTGCTCCGCGCTGACCCATACCGGCTCGCAGGTCTCGGGCTGGTTTGCGACCAGCTCGTGCAGCCACACGTCACGTCCCTGCGCCATCTGCACCGTGTTACCGGTACGCCGGTAGACGATGATGGTCTTGACGGCCTCGCAGCCGCCCATGCCGATGGCTTCGTCGACGATCGCCTTGATCGCCAACGGCTTGCCGCCGCGCATCTGCTCGTCGGCAGTGATGACCGCGACCGCGCCGGCGTCAATGATCCGTTCGTGCAGCGATTTGGCGGAAAAACCGCCGAACACGACCGAGTGCGTCGCGCCGATCCGGGCGCAGGCCTGCATCGCGACGACGCCTTCGATCGACATCGGGATGTAGATGATGATCCGATCGCCCTTTTTGATGCCGCGCGACTTGAGGCCGTTCGCCAGCCGGCACACCCTGTGATAGAGCTCCTGATAGTTGACACGCGTGACCGTCCCATCGTCGGCCTCGAAGATGATCGCGGTCTTGTCAGCGTTGCCGCTCTGCAGGTTGCGCTCGAGACAGTTGTACGAGGCGTTGAGCTCACCGTCCTCGAACCATTTGTAGAAAGGTGCCTTGGACTCATCGAGCGCATTGGTGAACGGTTTGTGCCAAAGAAGCGTTTCGCGAGCGAGCTTGCCCCAGAAACCGGAAAAGTCTGCGGCCGCAGCGGCGTTGAGACGGTCGAATTCCGCTTTGTTGACATTGGCTTGCGCCACGAACTCCGGCGAGGGTTCGAACACCCGGGTTTCGTGCGCTACCGATTCGATCGTGGACATGCTCTGGGCCTCCCTGGGGAATATGCCTGGGGTGTATGGCATAGATGCTTTTGGACAGTCAGTCTAACGACACTTCGCCGCGCGGCGCAATACATGCGTTTCGAGCCGCGGTTAAAGGGAAGCGAGCCATTGCGACGCCAGCGCCGCCGTGGCCGGTCGCAGTGGATGGCAATGGTAGAATGCACTGTTTCGGGCCACGCCGCTCCCCGCCTGTCACACCCCATGCAACGTCCCGTGTCAGCCGAGGCAGTACTTGCGCGCATGGATGACGCGAGGCATCGACCATGACCGCGATCAAGCAGCAGGATCTCATCCAGAGCGTCGCCGACGCGCTGCAACACATCTCCTATTACCATCCGCTCGACTACATCCAGGCACTGGGGCAGGCGTACCAGGCCGAAGCCTCGCCGGCAGCCAAGGACGCCATCGCGCAGATCCTCACCAACTCGCGCATGTGCGCCGAAGGACACCGCCCGATCTGCCAGGATACGGGCATCGTCGTCGTCTTCGTCAAGGTAGGCATGAACGTGCGCTGGGCCGACGCGACGATGTCGGTGACCGACATGGTGAACGAGGGCGTGCGCCGCGCATACCTGCACTCGGACAACAAGCTGCGCGCATCGATCCTCGCCGACCCTGCCGGCAAGCGGACGAATACCAAGGACAACACGCCGGCGGTCGTGCACTACGACATCGTTCCGGGGGGTACGGTTGAAGTGAAGCTCGCCGCGAAAGGCGGCGGGTCCGAGAACAAGTCCAAGTTCACGATGCTCAATCCTTCCGATTCGATCGTCGACTGGGTGCTGAAAACGGTACCGACGATGGGCGCCGGCTGGTGCCCGCCTGGGATGCTCGGCATCGGTATCGGCGGCAGCGCGGAAAAAGCGATGGTGCTGGCCAAGGAAGCGTTGATGGAGCCCATCGATATGCACGAGCTCAAGGCGCGCGCGGCAGGAGGTTCCAAGCTCTCCCGGATCGAGGAGTTGCGGCTCGAGCTCTACGACAAGGTCAACGCGCTGGGCATCGGCGCGCAGGGACTGGGCGGACTATCGACGGTGCTCGATGTCAAGATTCTCGACTACCCGACGCATGCGGCGAGCCTGCCGGTAGCGATTATTCCCAACTGCGCGGCGACGCGGCACGCGCACTTCACGCTCGATGGCTCCGGTGCCGCCAAGCTCGAACCGCCGGATCTGGCGCAATGGCCCGACGTGCGGTGGGCACCTTCGCCGGGGGCGCGTCGCGTCAACCTCGACACGCTGATGCCCGCCGAGGTCGCGTCCTGGAAGCCCGGTGAAAGGCTGCTTCTCAACGGCAGGTTGCTCACCGGCCGCGACGCCGCGCACAAGCGCATCCAGGACATGCTGGCGAACGGCGAGAAGCTGCCTGTCGATTTCACCAACCGCGTGATCTATTATGTCGGCCCGGTCGACCCGGTCCGCGACGAGGTCGTCGGTCCCGCGGGACCCACGACCTAGTTCACCGACATGATGCTTGAGCGAACCGGGCTTATCGCAATGATCGGCAAAGGCGAGCGGGGCCCTGCGGCGATCGAGGCGATACGCAAGCACAAGGCCGCTTATCTGATGGGCGTAGGCGGCGCAGCCTATCTGGTATCAAAAGCCATCCGCTCGGCCAAGGTCGTCGCTTTCGCCGATCTCGGCATGGAGGCGATTTACGAATTCGAGGTCAAAGACATGCCGGTTACCGTCGCCGTCGACGCCCGCGGCACGTCGGTCCACGACACCGGCCCGCGGGAATGGCAGCAGAAGATCGGCAAGATTCCTGTCGCGACGGTCTACCGATGAGCGTTCTCGGGTAGCGCGGCATGGCCAAATCGTTTTCGCCTCTCGGTGGCGACACCGTCTCGCCGCTCAATGCGCCGCCGGTGCACATGGGGCTGCTCACCAAGCTCAATTTGCTCGCCATCGGTCTTATTGTCGCGACGGCGCTGGGCGTCGCCGCATTTCTGATCGGCCAGCAAATCCGCGACGAGGAAAGCCGCCTCAGAACACAGGGGCTCGCCATGGCGGCAATGCTGGCGGAAGTCGCCGACGAAGCGATCAGCTCCAGCGACATGTCGAACGTCGCCTCGGTGCTCGACGGTCTCGTGTCGGATCGCGATATCGCCTACGTCGCCGTTCTCGATACCCAGCAGCGCCCGCTGATCACGCGCAGTTACGGCGATGTAGCGGTGCCCACCACGCCGCTCGCCTCGCCAACATTGAGCGACGCGACGGCAACGGTCCAGAAAATTGCGGACCGGCAGCAGCTCGAGCTCGCGGTGCCCGTCCGCACTCCGCCCAGGCTTCTCAGCCAGACCGAGACGGCGGCGCGACCCATCATCGGCTATATCCGGCTCGGAATGAGCTTTGATCGCGGCTGGACGCGGATACGCGCCAACCTGGTCGGCGCGTTGAGCGTCGTCGCTGCGCTCGTGATCATCGCGGTGGTGGTGACGCTGTTTTTGACCCGGAGGCTGATCGCACCGATCCGACAGCTCATGCGCGCCGCGCGCGCGGTTGGCGCGGGCAAGCTCGACGTCTACGTGCCGGCGAAGTCGAGCGACGAGCTGGGCTTGCTGACGCACACCTTCAATCACATGACCCAGCGGCTCGCCGAGTCTCAGGCCGAGGTCGCCACGTATCAGCATACGCTCGAAGACAAGGTCACCCAGCGGACGAAGGAGCTCGAAATTGCGACGGCGCAGGCGTACAAGCTCGCGCAGCACGACATCCTTACGGGGCTGCCGAACCGCGCGCTGCTGAACCAGCGCCTGAAGCAGATCGTCGCCCAGGCGGCGCGCGATAGTCATCAGGTCGCTTGCCTGTTCCTGGACTTCGATCATTTCAAACGCATCAACGACACACTGGGCCACGACGCTGGCGATCAGTTGCTGCAGGCGGTCGCGCAGCGCCTGACCAGCGCCGTGCGCGAGTCCGACACCGTCGCCAGGTTAGGCGGCGACGAGTTCGTCCTGATCCTGCCGGGCCTCGACCCGGCGCACGCGGCCTTCGAGGTGATGACGGTGCTCACGCGCGTGCGCGAGTCGTTCCTGGCACCGTTTCGCATTGTCGACCAGACTCCTACGCTGACCTGCTCGATCGGCGTGTCGGTATACCCTGTCGATGCAACCGATCCGAACGGGCTCATCAAACAGGCGGACACGGCGATGTACGCGGCGAAGGAAGCCGGGCGCAACGCCTATCGCTTCTATACCGCGGACATGAACGCGCGCGTTCAGGCGCGGCTGCAGCTCGAGACCGACATGCGGCGCGGCCTCATGGACGACGAGTTCTTCCTCGTCTACCAGCCGCAGATCGACATGGATTCCGGCCGCGCGCTCGGCGTCGAGGCGCTGCTGCGCTGGCGCGACCCCGAGCGCGGCGTCATCAGCCCGGCCGAGTTCATCCCGATCGCCGAGGAGTCGGGGATGATCCAGGCCCTCGGTGCACGCGTGCTGCGCGACGCCTGCCGGCAGCTGATGGCCTGGCACCGCCAGAACATGATGTTGCGCCTGTCGGTGAACCTGTCGGTGCAGCAATTGCAGCACGATAGCTGGCTGTCCGTGGTCGAGGAGGCGCTCAAGGCGAGCGGCTTGCCACCGCGATACCTCGATCTCGAGATCACCGAAAGCGTGATCATCACCCATCCCGAAAAGGCCGTCGCGACCCTCGAGAAGCTCAAGCAGATGGGCGTATCGATCACGGTCGACGACTTCGGCACCGGCTACTCGAGCCTGTCGTATCTGACCCGGTTGCCGATCCAGGGCGTCAAGATCGACCAGCGCTTCGTGCACGGCCTCGAGCAGAACCGCAGCGACGAGGCGATCACGCTGGCGATCATCGCGCTGTCGCACAGCATTGGTCTGCGCGTAATCGCCGAGGGCGTCGAGACCGTGGCGCAGTACGAGTTCCTGAAGGCTCACGGTTGCGAGGAGGCGCAGGGTTATCTGATCTCGCGCCCGCTCGAGGAACCCGAGCTCCGTTCGTGGTGGATGATGCAGGAAGAAGAGAACCGGATCGTCGGGCGCCAGTCCGACATGTGGCGCGCGCGCGCCAAGTGACGCAGCTGTACAAGAGCAAGACGCTTTAGCGTCGCAGCGATTGGAGACAGCTGCGTCATCCCCGCGTAAGCGGGGATTCCGCGTCTCTTCTGCGTCATCCCCGCGTAAGCCGGGATCCAGCGTCTTCTGCGTCATCCCCGCGTAGAAACGACTAAGCGCCTCCTCAGCGCTCGAGGTCCTGCGGCGTGTCGATGTCGCGCACAATGCCGGCGTCTTCGGTCGCCACCGGCGACGCGCCGCGGCGGGTGACGACGGATTTCGCGCCTTCGTCACCCGTCAGGGCGATGAGTTCCGCATAAAGGCTCGCCGCGAAACCTACCGGATGCCCTCGTGCGTCCTGCCAGGTCGGCGCCGCGATCAACGCGCCCTGGCGCAGCGCGTCGCCAACGCGAACGATGGTGGCCGGCTGCACCCATGGCATATCGGCGAGCGCGATCAGCCACGCGGCCGCCGCCGGCGCGGCGCGCACGCCCCACGCGAGACTCTCACCCATGCCTTCCGCCGCTCGCGGGCACGCGGTAACGCGCGCGCCATGCGCGGCAAGCACGGTCGCGAGCGCGTCGTCACCAATGCGCACGACCGCGACGACCGTATCGACGGCGGCGGCAAAATTCTTGAGCGCGGCGACGCCGATCGACGTGCCGTCCGGCAGCGGGAGGAGAAGCTTGTCGCCGCCGAAACGAGTCGCGCTGCCGGCGGCGAGCAGGATGCCGACAACCGGAGCGCCGCGCATCGGTCGGTTACTCGGGCAGTAATCGAAACCTGCCGTCCTTGACCGTCACGAGTACGCGAGCGCGTTCGTCCATGCCGTTGTGATTGGTCGGGCTCATGTTGAACACGCCCTGGCAGCCGACGACGTCGCGCTCCTGCTCGATCGCGTCGCGCAAGGCGCTGCGAAACGCCTCGCTTCCCGGCCTGGCAACCTTCAACGCCGAGGGAATCGCGTGCTGCAGGATCAATCCCGAATCGTAAGTGTTGGCGCCGAACGTTGCCGGCTTCTGGCCGAACTGTTTCTCGTACGCGCCGATGTAGATCAGCGCGACCTTCTTGATCGGGTCGGTGTCGGCGATGTCGTCGATGACCAGCATCGAACCCGCAGCAAGCACCGTCCCTTCGACCTTCTCCTTGCCCAGCTTAATGAAATCGTCGGTCGCTACTGCGTGCGTTTGATAAATACGCCCTTTGTATCCCTGATCGAACAGCGTCGCCTGCGGCAACACCGCGGGACCGCCGACGGCGGCGATCAAAATCGCATCCGGTTTCGCCGCGATCAGCTTCAGTGCCTGCCCCATGACGCTCTGATCGGCCCGCGCGTAGCGCTCGCTGGCGATGATGCGAATGCCCGCCTTTTCCGCGAGCGTGCCGAAGACCTTGTACCAGTTCTCGCCGTAGGGATCGTTGAAGCCGATGAAACCCACCGTTTTCACGTTGTTCTTCACCATGTGCTTGAGCAGAGCCGCGGCGATCAAATCGTCGTTTTGCGTCGTCTTGAATACCCAGCGCTTCTTGGCGTCGACCGGCTCGACGACCGCCTGCGTGCCGACTGTGGCGAGTAGCGGCACCTTCGCCTCGGCAATGATGTCGAGTATCGCGAATGCGTTGGGCGTGGTCGACGGGCCGATCAACGCGTCGACGTTGTTTTCGCCGATGAGCTTCTTGGCGTTCTGCACGGCCCGGGTCGTATCGCCGCCGTCCTCGAGCTGGAAGTATTCGACGGTCGCGTCCCCGATTCGGGTCGGTAGCAGCGCCGCAGTGTTACGTTGCGGAATGCCGATCGCAGAGGTAGGTCCTGTGGCGGACACCATGAGACCGATCTTCACCTGTGCCGATGCGGTCGCGAGCGGCAACAGGGCAAACAGAAGGATACCGGTGAATCTACCCAGCACAGCGCTCTCCCTCGATGCAGATTCTCGGAAAGAGCCGAATGCTAAGCCGAAGGCCGCATCGCGACAAGCCGCCGAGGATCGTTACGGGCCGAAGAACTCGCGCACGCGGTCGAACCAGTTCTTGGCACGCGGGTTGTGCGCGCCCGGATTTGCGGCATTGATCGCCTCGAGCTCGCGTAACAGTTCCTTCTGCCGCGGCGTAAGCTTTACCGGCGTCTCGATGGAGACATGGCAGTAGAGGTCGCCGTGGACGCTGCTGCGCACGCCCTTGATCCCCTTGTTGCGCAAACGGAACACCTGACCGGTCTGCGTTTCGGGCGGAATCTTGACGTTGGCGTGGCCGTCGAGCGTCGGAATCTCGATCTCGCCTCCCATCGCCGCCGTGGTGAAAGAGATCGGCATCTCGCAATGGAGGTCGCTGTTGTCGCGCTGGAACACCGGATGCGGCTTCAGGCCGACGACGACGTAGAGATCGCCGGGAGGTCCGCCGTTCAGCCCCGCCTCGCCCTCACCGGCCAGGCGGATGCGATCGTCCTTATCGACCCCTGCGGGAATTTTCACCGACAGCGTTTTGTGCCTCTTGATACGGCCAACGCCGCCGCAGGTGGGGCACGGTTCGGGAATGATCTTGCCGGTGCCATGGCATTGCGGACAGGTCTGCTGGATGGAGAAAAAGCCCTGCGAGACGCGCACCTGACCCTGGCCGTTGCACGTCGGGCAGGTCTTGGGCTGCGTTCCCGGTTTGGCGCCCGAGCCGTGGCAGGTCGCGCATTGCTCCAGCGCGGGAATGCGGATCTTGGCTTCCGTGCCGCGTGCCGCCTCTTCCAGTGACAGCTCGAGGTTGTAGCGCAGATCAGCGCCGCGGTACACGCCGTTGCCGCGGCCCCGACCACCGCCCGCGCCCGCGCCACCGAAAATTTCGCCGAAGATGTCGCCGAACGCATCGGCAAATCCGCCGAAGCCTTCGGGTCCGCCACCGAAGCCGCGCGCACCGGCCGCGCCGAACCCAGCGGAAGCATCGACGCCCGCATGACCGAACTGATCGTACGCGGCGCGCTTCTTGGCGTCCGAGAGAATCTCGTACGCGGCTTTCGCTTCCTTGAATTTTTCCTCGGAGGTCTTGTCGTCTGGATTGCGGTCCGGATGATGCTTCATCGCCAGCTTCCGGTAAGCCTTCTTGATGTCCTCTTCGGAAGCGTCGCGGTTGACCCCGAGCACCGTGTAGTAATCGCGCTTTGCCATTCGTCCCTTCCGAACCCGCTCTCCCAAATCATTTCCGTCGCCGCCAACGCGCGTCGCACCGACGACAAACGGCCGAGTTAAGGGGCGCCGGGAGGCGCCCGCTTCAACTCGGCCAGATATTGCGTCACGCCGACGCAGCGTTTCGACATGACGCCAGCGTCGGTCCGGCGTGACGCAATATCATTTCTTGTCTTTGACTTCCGTAAACTCCGCGTCGACCACCTTCTCATCGCTCTCCTTGCCGCCACCTCCGGCGCCCGTCTCGCCCGCATTCGCGGTCTGCGCCTCGGCCTGCGATTTGGCGTACATCGCCTCGCCCAACTTCTGCGAGGCGGTCATCAGCGCCTGTGCCTTGGCTTCGAGCGCATCCTTGCCGGCATCCTGCTGCTTGAGGAGCTCCTCGGCATCCTTCAGCGCCGACTCGATCTTGCCCTTCTCGTCGCTGCCGACCTTCTCGCCGTATTCGCCGAGCGATTTCTTCACGCTGTGGACGAGCGCATCGAGATGATTGCGCGCCTGCACGATCTCGAGCTGCTTGCGATCTTCCTCTGCATGCGACTCCGCATCCTTCACCATGCGCTCGATTTCGCCTTCGGACAGCCCCGACGATGCCTTGATCGTGATCTTGTTCTCCTTGCCGGTCGCCTTGTCCTTGGCCGACACGTGCAGGATGCCGTTGGCGTCGATGTCGAAGGTGACCTCGATCTGCGGCATGCCACGCGGCGACGGCGGAATGCCTTCCAGGTTGAACTGGCCGAGGCTCTTGTTGCCGGAAGCCACGTCGCGCTCGCCCTGCAGCACGTGAATGGTCACCGCCGACTGGTTGTCGTCCGCGGTCGAGAACACCTGCTGCGCCTTGGTCGGAATCGTCGTGTTCTTCTGGATCAGCTTGGTCATGACTCCGCCCAGGGTTTCAATCCCGAGCGAGAGCGGAGTGACGTCGAGCAGCAATACATCCTTGACGTCACCTCTGAGCACGCCGCCCTGTATCGCCGCACCCACCGCGACCGCCTCGTCCGGGTTGACGTCCTTGCGCGGCTCCTTGCCGAAGAATTCCTTGACCTTCTCCTGCACCTTGGGCATGCGCGTCATGCCGCCGACCAGGATCACGTCGCCGATGTCGGAGAGCTTCACGCCCGCGTCCTTGATCGCGATGCGGCAGGGCTCGATCGTCTTCTCGATCAACTCTTCCACGAGCGACTCGAACTTCGCCCGCGTGATCTTTATCCGACAAATGCTTGGGTCCCGACTGGTCGGCCGTGATGTACGGCAGGTTGATCTCGGTCTGCTGCGACGAGGAAAGCTCGATCTTGGCCTTCTCGACCGCTTCCTTGAGCCGCTGCAGCGCCAGCACATCGTTCTTCAGATCGACGCCCTGGTCCTTCTTAAATTCGGTGACGACGTAGTCGATCACCCGCTGGTCGAAGTCCTCGCCGCCCAGGAACGTGTCGCCGTTGGTCGACAGGACCTCGAACTGATGTTCCTTGTCGACGACCGCGATCTCGATGATCGAGATGTCGAACGTGCCTCCGCCGAGGTCATAGACGGCGATCTTGCGGTCGCCCTCCTTCTTGTCGAGTCCGAATGCAAGCGCCGCCGCGGTCGGCTCGTTGATGATCCGTTTGACCTCGAGCCCCGCGATCTTGCCCGCGTCCTTGGTCGCCTGCCGCTGCGAGTCGTTGAAATACGCCGGGACGGTGATGACGGCCTCGGTCACTTCTTCGCCGAGATAATCTTCGGCGGTCTTTTTCATCTTGCGCAGGATTTCCGCCGATACCTGTTGCGGTGCGACTTTCTTGCCGCGCACCTCGACCCATGCGTCGCCGTTGTCGGCCTTGACGATCTTGTACGGCATCAGGCCGATGTCCTTTTGCACTTCCTTTTCCTCGAAGCGCCGGCCTATCAGCCGCTTGACGGCGAAGATCGTGTTCTTCGCATTGGTGACCGCCTGCCGCTTCGCCGGCGCCCCGACGAGGGTCTCGCCGTCCTCCAGGTAGGCGACGATCGACGGCGTAGTACGCCCACCTTCCGAATTTTCGATAACCTTCGGCTGCCCGCCTTCCATGATGGCCACACAGCTGTTGGTCGTGCCGAGGTCGATACCGATGATCTTGGCCATGTCCGTTCCTTCCTTATCCGAGATTGCTTACCTATGCGCTAGATGGGGTTTTTATGATCGGATTCAAGCCAATAGCCGCGTACGACCTTGCCCGGCGGTTGCATGGCTCATGCCGGCCCCTTAAGCAGAACCGTCCTTCGCTTTCGCCACGGCGACGAGCGCCGGACGCAGCACCCGGTCGTTGAGGAGATAGCCCTTCTGGAAGACCTGCACCACGGTACCGGCAGGCTCTGCGGACTCGATCATGGTCATCGCCTGGTGACGGTGGGGGTCGTACTTCTCGCCGGTGGGGTCGATTTCGACGATTCGCGCCTTGTCGAACGCAGCGTTCAGGTTCTTGAGCGTCAGCTCGACGCCATCCTTCAGAGCTTCGATCGTGGCATTCGGTGTCGCAAGCGAAAGCTCCAGCGCATCCTTCACGGTCAGCAGATCCTGCGCAAAGCGCTCGATCGCGTACTTGTGCGCCTTGGCAAGGTCGTTCTGAGCCTGCTTGCGGACGTTCTCGGTCTCGGCTTTGGCGCGGAGCCACGCGTCTTTCAGCCGCGCGGCCTCGTCTTCGGCCTCCTTGAGCAGCGCTGCCAGGTGGTCCGTCGGCTCGGGACCCTCGCCCGGACGCTCCGGCGGCGTATCGATCGGGGCCGGCAGACCGCCCTCGACCTCGGCCGAAACTTGAGTGTTCTGGTCGGGATTGTTGCTCATTCCTGCTCCTCGCATCGAAGGTTCTACATTGAGGGCATTTCCGCGTGTTTCAATCGCTCGCGGGGGTGAAATCACGCCTCGGCGCCGCGCGCTTTCGCACGCGCCTGGGTCAGCTCGCGGGCGGCGGCATCGGGCGGAGGATCCAGCCACCCGCCGAGGTTTTTCAACGCAAGGTCCGCGAGCGCCGCAATCCACGCCGGCCGCTCGTTGAGGCAGGGAATGGCGTGAAATTCGGCGCCTCCGGCCTTGAGGAATGCGGCCCGGCCGTCGAGCGCGATCTCCTCCAGCGTTTCGAGGCAATCGCTGACAAAGCCCGGGCAGGCGACATCCACGCGCCGCATGCCCTCCCTCGCCAGGGCGACCAGCGTGGCTCCCGTATACGGCTTGAGCCATTCGCCGCGGCCGAACCGTGATTGGAACGTTACCGCGTATTGCTCGGGCTTGAGCCCCAGCTCGGTCGCGAGCAGCCGCGCCGTCTTGTGGCAGTGGCAGTGATAAGGATCGCCGAGATCGAGCGTACGCCGCGGCACGCCGTGGAACGACAGCACGAGTTTGTTCGGCCGGCCGTTCTTCACCCAATAGTCGTTGATGTTCTGCGCCAGCGCGCCGATGTACCCGGCGGCGTCATGATAGGCGTCGACTACGCGCAGCGCGGGCATCCGCCGCATCCTGCTTATGGCGGCAAACACCGCATCGAGCGCGGAAGCGGTCGTGCTCGCGGCGTATTGCGGATACAGCGGCAGTACCAGCATGCGCTCGCAGCCGCTTTCGCGCAGCTTCGTGAGCGCTTCCGCGATCGACGGGGCGCCGTAGCGCATGCCGAGCTCCACCTGGGCGTGGTCCGATGGCAGCCCCAGGATTTTCAACCGCTGGCCGAGATAACCATGCAGGAGAGTCCGCTGCCGCAAGCTGTGGACGAGCAACGGCGATCCGTCCTTGGTCCAGATCGTGCCATAGCGCTGCGCCGACCGTGCCGGACGGGTGCGCAGTATCACGCCGTGCAGCAGCGGCTTCCAAACCACGCGCGGAATCTCCACGACCCGCGGATCCGAAAGAAATTCGGCGAGGTAGCGGCGGACGGCGCTTGTCGTCGGCGCGTCCGGCGTACCGAGATTGATCAGCAGGACGCCGAGCCGGCCTGCGCGGTCGTGGGAAAACTTCGGTTCGGGCAGACAGCGTTTCACCCGGATGGAGCGAGAGCGCCGCTCATGAGTTGGCTGCCATGTACGCGACAAGCGCCTTGGCTGCGCGAGCGCGAATGGCGGAGCGCACCGGCGGCAACCACCCCAGCAGCGCACCCTGACTGCCCAGCGCCATCGCCGCCCAGCGCCACAGGCTGAACCGGTCGACGTGGCGTGCGATCGACCCGTCGCGAAACTCGAAAGACGCGTCGATGCGATTGTGCACCGGCCGTCCTGTCGCCGTATAGGTGTAGCGCGCTTCCCAGTGTGCGCTGCCGCCGCCACCGGTCGCGGCAACCTCGCCGAACTCGACGGCGAGGTCGACGGTGCGGGCATTCAACATGCGCCACATCGCGGGCACGCGCGGCCCGGTGAGCGCGCCGAACACGGGATCGCGGAAGACGACGTCCGGCCGATAGCACGACAGCATCGTCTCGACGTCCCTACGCGCGAAGGCCGAGTAGAAGCGTTCGATCAGCGCCGCGTTTGCCCTCGCTGCATCTGCCACTGCAGCGATCCTCACGCGTCGTTGAGTTGCTGCGTCAACGCATTCGACAGCAGCTTGGCGGTGACGTCGACGATCGGAATGACACGCTCGTAGGCCATTCGCGTCGGGCCGATAACGCCCAGCGTGCCCAGGACCTGGCCGTCGACTTCGTACGGCGCGGTGATGACGCTGCACTCGTCGAGCGGTGCCAAGCCTGATTCGCCGCCGATGAAAAGATGAACACCCTGGGCACGCTGGCTGACGTCGAGCAGATGCAGCAGGGATGTCTTCTGCTCGAACACATCGAACAGAAGCCGCAGGCGATCCATGTTCGACGCGAGATCCTCGGCCTGGAGGAGATTTTTTTCGCCGGACACCACGAGATCGTCGCCACTCTCGGCAAGCGCGGCGTCCCCCGCCTCGACCGCGGCACTCATCAGCCCGACCACGTCCTCGCGCAACTGTCGCAGCTCGTCGGCAAGCAGTGCCCGGATGGCGTGGAACGGCTGGCCCGCGTAGTGCTGATTGAAAAAATTCGATGCCTCGAGCAGCTGCGGCTGCGAGTAGGGCCGATCGGTGTGCAGGATCCGGTTCTGCACGTCGCCTTCGGGCGTGACGATGATCAGGAGCACCCGCCGGTCGGACAGGCGCAGGAACTCGATGTGACGGAAAGATGCCTCGCGTCGGCGCGGCGTCGCAACGACGCCGGCGAAATGCGTGAGCTGCGAGAGCATCTGCGCCGCGGCGCCGACCAGCAGTTGCGGCCGGTCCGCTTGCAGCTGGCCCTGCAGCTCGCTGATCTCGCCTTCCTCGAGCGGCTTGACCACGAGCAGACTGTCGACAAAAAAGCGGTAACCCCTGGGTGTCGGAATGCGTCCCGCGGACGTGTGCGGGCTCGCGATGAACCCCATCTCTTCGAGGTCGGCCATCACATTGCGGATCGTCGCGGGCGAAAGCTCGAGTCCGGATTGCCGCGACAGGACTCGCGACCCGACCGGCTGCCCGTCGGCGATGTAGCGCTCGATCAGCGTCTTCAAAAGGTGTTGCGCGCGGGATTCAAGCATGCCCTTATTTTATGCTTTAATCGCTGCCATGAGCGCCGCCCAGCCCTTTCCGACGATCGCGCTGGTCGGACGCTATGCGAGTCCCGGGATTGCGGAGCCTTTGAACCGGCTCGCCGCGTTCCTCACCGGCCGCGGCCACCGCGTGCTCATCGATGCAGAAACGGCGCGGCTCACGCCTCTCCCCGGATATCCGGCCGCGCCTATGACGCAACTCGGCCACGAGGCCAAGCTTGCGATCGTCATCGGCGGCGACGGCACGATGCTCTCCATCGCGCGCCAGCTCGCCCCGTACGACGTGCCGCTGATCGGCATCAATCAGGGCCGCCTCGGATTCCTGACCGACGTCGCTGTCTCCGACATGGAGAGCGTGCTCGCGGCGATGCTCGCAGGCGCGTATGCCGAACAGACGCGCACACTGCTCGATGCGACGCTGGCGCGCGGCGCCGGCGGCAGCGAGCGCGCGCTGGCGCTCAACGACGTCTTCGTCAATCGCGGGGCGGTGGGCGGCATGATCGAATGCGCGGTGACCATCGACGGACGCTTCGTCTACGCGATGCGCGCCGACGGCCTGATCGTTGCGACACCCACCGGCTCCACAGCCTACGCGCTGTCCGCGCAGGGGCCGATCGTCGATCCCGGCGTCGCCGCATTTCTCCTCGTACCGGTCGCGCCGCACGCGCTGACCAATCGACCCATCGCGGTGCGCGATTCCGTCGTGATCGAGATCGCGCTGTTGCGCGGCAAGGACGCCGGCCTGCATTGCGACGGTCAGGCGAACTTTCCCCTGTCCGAAGGCGATCGCGTCGTCGTCCGCCGGGCGGCGCACCGGGTACGGTTGCTGCACCCGAAGGATCACGACCACTTCGCCATGCTGCGACGGAAGCTGCATTGGAGCGAGACACCCGAAAATTTGCGGCCGCAATAGCACGCGGTCCGCAGCCGTAATTCTTTTGTCTGATCGCCACGCATCACGATTCCTCGAGAATCACGACTCCAATTCCTATGTTGCGCCTCCTCTCGATCCGCAACTTCGCTGTCGTCGAGGCCCTCGAGATCGAATTCGAGCCCGGCTTCACGGTGTTGACGGGCGAAACCGGCGCGGGGAAGTCGATCCTGCTCGACGCGCTGTCACTCCTGCTCGGAGGGCGCTTCGAATCGCGCCAGTTGCGCCCTGGCAGCGAGCGCGCGGAGATCGCCGCCGAGTTCGACCTCGCCGGTGCATCCGGGCTCCACGTCTGGCTCAACGAGCAGGACTTGGGCGACGACGGACCGCTCCTGTTGCGCCGAACGCTCGACGCGCAAGGCCGTAGCCGGGCGTGGATCAACGGCCGCCCGGCGACGCTCTCGCAGCTCGGCGACGCGGGAGCGAATCTGGTCGATCTCCACGGTCAACACGCGTACGAATCGCTGGCAAGGCCGGAGACGCAGCGGCAACTCGTCGACGCCTTCGGCGGTTTCGCGGCGCTCTCGCGCGAAGTTGCCGCGTCGTGGCGCGCCTGGCGCGAGGCGAAAGAGCGGCGCGCGCGCGGCGATAGCGACGCCGCAACCTGGCTCGCGGAGCGCGATGCCCTCGCGGCACGAGCCGCCGAGCTCTCGGCACTCGGCGCCACTGCCGCCGAATGGCAGGAACTGAGCGCGGCGCAGTCGCGCTTGGCGAATGCGGCGAGCCTGCTCGAAGCCGCCGCTGCCGGCGTGGCGGAGCTGATCGAGAGCGAGAGCGCGCTGAACTTGCGGCTCGCCGCGCTGATTCATCAGCTCCGCCGCGCCGCGACGCACGACCGATCGCTCGAGCCGATCGTGGCGCTGGCCGATGAAGCGCTGGTCCGGGTCGACGAGGCCGGCCGAACGCTGCGCAGTTACCGCGAGCGGCTGGACCTCGATCCTCATGAGCTTGCGCGCATCGAAGAACGGCTTGCCGCCATTCACGCCGTCGCGCGCAAGCATCGCGTCGCGCCGGAGGCGTTGCCGGCGCTGGCGCAAGAAACCGATGCCCGGCTCGCCGCGCTCATCGCCGGGGCGGACACCGAAGCGCTCGCGCGCGCCGAGCACGAGACGCTCGCGGCGTATCGCGCGCTCGCGGGCGAGCTCACGGCGAAGCGCAAATTCGCCGCGGTAGAGCTCGCACACCGGGTCAGCGCAACGATGAAGGAACTGGCGATGGGTAGCGGGAGCTTCGACATTGCGTTGTCGCCCGTCGCGGAGCCGGCGAGTTTCGGCATGGAAACCGTCGAGTTCCGCGTGGCGACTCACCCCAGGCAGCCGCTGGGCCCTATCGCGCGTGTCGCCTCGGGGGGTGAGCTCTCGCGCTTGGCGCTCGCGATCCAGGTCGCGCTCGCCGACGTGGGCCAGGTACCGACGCTGATCTTCGACGAAGTCGACGTCGGGATCGGCGGCGCGGTGGCCGCGACCGTCGGACGCCTGTTAGGGCAGCTCGGCGCGAGGCGACAGGTTTTGTGCGTCACGCATCTGCCGCAGGTGGCGGCGTGCGCCGATGGCCATTACCGGGTGACCAAGAGTGCCGATGCGGATCGCGTCGCGACCGAGCTCACGCGTCTCGACGCGGCCCGCAGGGTCGAAGAGCTGGCGCGAATGCTTGGTGGCCACGAAATCACGGCGAAAACGCGCGCGCACGCCAGAGAGTTGCTGGCGCAGAATCAACGGCGGGAGTCGCGCCCCCGGGGAAACTAAGCGCGTGCTTTCGCTTTCGCTGGCGCCCGCACGCTGGAGGGCGGCATGCTGCCTCTGAAGCGTTTGGCTTTGACGGGCTTTGCCTCCGGCATGGATTCGCCGGTCTCGAGCCAATGCTTGACCCGATTGGCATCGCCGATGCGGGTCAGGCGGCCGTATGAATCGAGCAGGACGATCACGATCGGACGGCTCGCGATGTTGGCCAGCATGACCAGGCACTTGCCCGCTTCGCGGATGAAGCCGGTCTTGGAAAGCTGAATATCCCACTGTGCAGTGCGGACCAGCGAGTTCGTGTTGTTGTAGCCCAGCACCGTGCCCGTCGGCTGCACGTCGACGTAGTGGCTCGCGGTCGTCGTCGCATCCCGGATCAAGTCGTAACCCGCAGCGGCCCTGACCATCCGCGCGAGGTCGCTCGCGGTCGACACGTTTTCGCTCGACAGGCCGGTGGGATCGGCGAAACGCGTGCGCGCCATGCCGAGGCTTTGCGCCTTCCGGTTCATCGCCTCGACGCAGGCCTCCGTGCCGCCGGGATAATGCCTGGCGAGCGTCGACGCAGCGCGATTCTCCGAGGCCATCAGCGCTAGGCGCAGCATTTCGCGGCGCGGCAACTCGCTCCCGAGTCGCAGTCGGGAATGGCTGCCCTTGAGGAGATCGAGGTCGGCGATGCCGACACTGATCGTCTCATCCATCGCCTGATCGGCATCGAGCACGACCATCGCAGTCATCAGCTTGGTCACCGATGCAATCGGCGTGATCGTGTCGGCGCCTTTGGCGTAGATCGGCTGCCCTGCGCTGACGTCGAATACCAGCGCGTTAGCCGACGCGAGCCTCAGCTTGCTGACGTCAAGGGTCATGTTTGACGCAGATACGCCCGCCGGCGTTTGCCCCGCCGTGGCCGCCATATGCCAGGCGAGGCCGATTAGGCCAGCAAAAACAACGATTAGACGAGCACTCATGAAGACGGGGACCTCAAATGGCAGCCGGCTTTATACCACAGGAGCAAGGGTTATGCCGAACCCTTTAACGCATCAAGGACTTAACCGATGACAAGGCGGGCTTCGAGCCGCCGATGTCAGGCGTCCGCGGCCTCGACGGCCGACTCGGCGCGCTCCTGGAGCTGCAGCGCCCACATCCGGGCATACGCGCCCGAGCGGGTAAGAAGCTCGGCGTGTGTGCCACGCTCGACAATGTGCCCGCGCTCGAGGACGAGGATCTGATCGGCATCGACGATCGTCGATAAGCGGTGCGCAATGGTGAGTGTCGTCCGATCCGCGGAGATTTGCGCGAGCTCGGCCTGAATGAGTTTTTCCGACTTGGAATCGAGCGCGGAGGTCGCTTCGTCGAAGATCAGGATGCGCGGATTCTTGAGGATTGCGCGCGCGATCGCGACACGCTGTTTCTCGCCGCCGGAGAGCTTCAAACCCCGCTCGCCTACGGGCGTGTCATAGCCCTCGGGCAGGCTCGCGACGAAGTCGTGGATCTGCGCCAGACGCGCCGCCGCAACGATCTCCTCGTGCGTCGCCCCGGGCCGGCCGTAGGCGATGTTGTACTCGATCGAGTCGTTGAACAGGACCGTGTCCTGGGGCACGATGCCGATCGCGGCGCGCAAGCTGGCCTGCTGCACCGCACGCACGTCCTGCCTGTCGACGGTGATGCGCCCGGAAGTAACGTCGTAGAAGCGGTAGAGCAACCGCGCAAGCGTGGATTTCCCCGACCCGCTCGGGCCGACCACCGCGATCGTGCGACCGGCGGGAATCGTAAACGACACGTCGAACAGGATCTGCCGGTTCGGCTCGTACGCGAAATCGACGTGCTCGAAACGCACCTCGCCGTCGGTGACGTGCAGCGGGCCCGCACCGGGGGTATCCTTCACCTCGGCGTGCTCCTCGATGAGCCGGAACATCCGCTCCATGTCAGCGAGCGCCTGCTTGATCTCGCGGTAGATCACGCCGAGAAAGTTGAGCGGAATGTAGAGCTGGATCATGAAGGCGTTCACCAGGACAAGGTCGCCTATCGTCATCGTATGGTCGACGACGCCAAGCACGGCGCGCCACATGATCAGAGTCACAGCAACGGCGATGATCGCGCTCTGGCCGATGTTGAGCAGCGAGAGCGAGGTGTGGCTCTTGACCGCGGCGGATTCCCAGCGCTGCATGCTCTCGTCGTAGCGCAGCGCCTCGTATTCCTCGTTGTTGAAGTACTTGACCGTCTCGTAGTTGATTAGGCTGTCCATCGCCCGCGAGTTGGCCCCGGAGTCGAGCTCATTCATCGCGCGGCGGAAGCCGGTTCGCCATTCGGTAATCGTCACCGTGAACGTGATGTAGAGCACCAGCGCACCGACGGTGATGCCGATGAACCAGGGATCGTAGCGGGCGATCAGGATCGCCGACACGAGCCCGATCTCGAGCAGCGTGGGCAGGATCGAGAACAACGCGAAGCTGATGAGCGTCGAGATGCCGCGCGTGCCGCGCTCGACGTCACGGGTAAGGCCCCCCGTCTGCCGCGCGAGATGAAAGCGCAGCGACAGAGCATGCAGGTGGCGGAACACCTGAAGTGCGATGGTGCGCACGGCGCGCTGCGTCACCTTGGCGAAAAGGAATTCGCGGAGCTCGGTGAACGCCGTCGTGGACAAGCGCATCGCGCCGTACGCAGCGAGCAGCGCCAGCGGCAGCACCAGCTCGGTTGGAGCCGTCAGGCGGTCGACGATCTGCTTCAACACCAGTGGCACACCCACGTTGGCGAGCTTGGCTGCGACCAGGCACGCGAGCGCGAGGAACACGCGGCCCTTGTACGCCATGAGATAAGGCAGCAGCGTACGCACCGTATGCCAGTCGCCTCGAAAGGCGCGATCGGGCGGTGCGGGAAGCGGGAGGGAAGACGCGCGGCGCATCGACGAAAACCGCGCCAACGCGCGGCTGTTACGGATGAAGTTTAGCAGACGAGCCGGGCGCGCCCGCGCCCGAAAACCTCAGCGCCGGCGCGGAAACCATTCGTTGCCGCCATAACCGAGGAAGCCCATCGCAAGGCGCACGATGCCGTACGCCACCCAGATCGCCGCCTTGTAGAGTCGCGAACGGCTCTTCCAGTGCTGGGGTGCGACCGGCCGCGCACCGGCCTTGACCATGTCGGCCAGCTCGTGCTTGAGCTCGCCCGCGAAACCGCGATCGCGCACGAACACGTTGGCCTCGCGCGCCATGAGCAGGCTGTAGGGGTCGATATTCGACGATCCGACGGTCGCCCAGCGATCGTCTATCACCGCGACTTTCGCGTGCAGCATGCTCTTGTGGTACTCCTGGATGATGACGCCGGCGTCGAGGAGCTGTCCGTACATCGCCCGGCTGGCGAAGTGGAGCAGCACGTACTCGACTTTCGCCTGCAGGATCAGCGTCACCACCACGCCCCGCGCGGTCGCGTCCGCCAGCGCGCGCCGGAAGGTGATCCCGGGAAAGAAATACGAGTTGGCAATGACGATTTCGCGCTTGGCGCGGCGGATCGCCGCGAGATACGCCTGCTCGATGTCGCGGCGGTGGCGCAGGTTGTCGCGGATCACGAACTTCGCCGTCTGCGTGCCGACCCGCTCGGCGTGCCCGCGCTCCGGAAAGAGCGGCAGCTGGCTCGTGCCCAGCTGCACCAGCTGCACCAGCGCCCACACACGTTGCATGGTCTGCGCGATCAGGGGCAGCAGGGGGCCTTCCACGCTGACCGCGAAATCGAGCCGCGGCGGTTTCTGGCCCGGGGTGTTCATGTCGTCGATGACGTTGATGCCGCCGACGAACGCAATGCGGCGGTCGACGTGGACGAGCTTGCGGTGCAGACGGCGTAACCGGTGCGAGCGGAACTGCCAGGCTGCGACTTCGGGCCGGTACTTGAGGACCTCGATGCCCGCGTCGCGCAGAAAGCGTTCGAGCGCCGGCGTGAGGTAGAACTTCGCGCCCCAGCCGTCGACCATGACGCGGACCTTGACGCCACGCTTTGCGGCGCGCGCCATCGCTTCGGCAATGCGGCGGCCGCTCGCGTCGTCGGCAAAGAGGTAGCTCTCGAGCCAGACCTCGCGGTTGGCGGAATCGATCGCACGCTCGAGCGCCGGAAAATACTCGGCGCCGTTCCTGAGCAGCTTGATCCGGTTGCCAGGACGGAAGCGATCCACGGTATCAACGCGGGGACGCGCGCGCCGCGCGCTCGAGCTCGAAGGTCGCCGCCAGCGCGGCGTGGTCGGACAGGCGTGCCAGCGGGTACGCGTAGTGCACGTCGGTCGCGACGACCGACAGCGCGCGCGAATAGATGCGATCGAGCCGGAACACCGGCATCACCGCGGGAAAAGTCCGCGCCGGTCGTCCGCGCGCCTCTTGGAATACCTCGACCACGCCCAGTTCCTTCTGGATCGTTCGATCAGCCTTGCGGCGCCAGTCGTTGAGGTCGCCCGCGATGATCAACGGCGCGTGCATCGGCACGACCTCGCGAATGCGCTCGCAGAGCGCATGGACCTGCCAGCGGCGCCCGCGCTCGAACAGGCCGAGATGAATGTTGATGCAATGCAGAGGCGGAAGGCCGCGCTTCAACTGCAGCACGCAATGCAGCATCCCGCGGCTTTCGAACGCGTGCGCGGAGATGTCCTGATTGGACTGGGCGACGATGGGAAAACGCGACAACACCGCATTGCCATGATGGCCCTGGTGATAAACGGCGTTGCGCCCATAGGCGACTTCATGCCAGACCGTGTCGGCGATGAACTCGTGCTGTGACTTGCCCGGCCAGTCGCGATAGCGCCGCGCGTGCCGCCGGTGGACGCCCTGGACTTCCTGCAGGAACAGGATATCGGCGGAAAGCCCGTGCAGCCGGTCCTTGAGCTCGTGGATCACCATCCGCCGGGTCGGCGAAAAGCCTTTATGGATGTTGTACGTGGCGACAGTGAAGCGCATAAGCTGCGGCGAGCGGAAGGAGAGGCTTCCGCTAATGTTAGCGGCATTTGCTTTGGTCCGCGCCTGCCGCGTCATTGCGCGGGCGGGACGGGTTGCCCACGGCGGCGCAGTGCATGTAAGGTGGGAA
>WNGE01000630.1_pt1 | contig 45946 bp, 43 predicted proteins | sample 5400651 | NCBI WGS metagenome assembly WNGE01 (sample SAMN13153370, study PRJNA577476) | soil metagenome | isolation source: 60 cm soil or saprolite under grassland replicate 2 | place: USA:California | collected 2016-06-15 | reverse complement strand
ACGCGAAGCGGCCGTTGGCCGCGAAGGTGTAGCGATCGGCCACGCTCGCCGTCGCCGTCACCCACGCGCCCGCGATCCGGCGCCGCAGCTGCTCCTCCTGCGGCACTGCCTTCCAGCTCTTGAACGACAGACTGAAGAACACCCGCGGCCACTCGTCGCGTACCAGCTCCCCGAAACACTGGCTCACCAGCGGCTCCTTGCCGGTCGTCGTGACGATCGCAACCCGCTGGCCCAGTTGGGCCGCAAACACGCGCACGCCGAGCAGCGTGCCGTCGCCGACGCGGCCATGGATCGGCTTCTGGATCGCGAGATAGCTCCACCCCGCCGCCGCCGTCCCGCGCGAGATCGTCGCCGTGGGATAGGGATACCCGTTGTTCTGGAACGGGTCTTCCCGGAAAATGTCGGCGAACGCTCGACGCGCGTCGGCCAGGAGATCGCCGGAGGCTCCGCGCATCTGGAAGGTGGTGAGCTGACACCGCTCGCCCGTCTCGTATGCCGGTGAGGCATAGACGATGCCGTCGGGATACACTGTGCGCGTCCAGTTGGGCGGGAGTGTGAGGATGTAATCGTCTAACGACGCAGGAGTCTGCGACGCGCCAACAGCCGCAACGAGGGACAACGTGCACGCCACAAGGACAAGGATTCGCATAGGAACGTTCTAGAATGCACCGGGTTGCACATTGGCGCGAGGGTTCACGCCAACCCGTCATACGAGGAGGTCCCCCCCATGCCGCGTCCGCTCACCCTTCTTTCCGTCGGAGCATTCCTCGGTCTCGCCGCCCCCGCCGCCCCCCCACCCGCAGCCGCGCAAGTGTGCGGCGGTTTTACTGCATTCGCCAACGGCGCCTACCAAGTGTCCGGCGCCGCGCAATTCAACGATCAGGCGAAGACGTTTGGCGGTGCGTTCGCGCTCGGCGGACGGGCGGCATTCGTGCAAATCGGCATCGGCACCACGAGCTACGACGCGCTCGACGGCTCCACCTTCTCCCTCATGGGCAGTGCGGGTTACCAGGTTGCGCTCGACAAGCAGGGCGTCTTTCAGATGTGCCCCGTCGCGACCATCGACCATGGCTCCGGTCCGAACAACGTCGACATCTTCGGCGACGGCAGCCTTGTCCTGGACTTCAGCGAAACCGCTCTGTCATTCGGTCTCAGCTTCGGCGTTCTGCCCGCCATGGAGGGATCGACGCGGGTGATTCCGAGCGCGGGGTTCACCGTGGTCAGCGCCAGCGCGAAGCTCAAAGACGACGTCTCCGGCCAATCCGATTCGCAGTCCGAAACCTTCGAGCTCCTCGCCCTGGGCCTCGGCATCGTGTTCAATCAAACGGTCACGGTGCGGCCTGGCGTTCAGATCCCGATGGGCTTGCAGGGGGCGTCGACGACGTTTGGAGCGATTGTGAGCGTCAACTTCGGGCGCGCCCGCTGATCCCAGGGTAGGGAGCCGCGGGGCCACGCCCCGGGGCTCCCCCGCCTTCTTGCTAGAACGCGACGACGTTCGCGCGCCGTCCCGTGCTTCCTACACTGCCTCCCGGGGAGCTGCCGCCCGCTCCCGGTGTCCCCAGCACAAACGTGTTGCCGCTCTCGATGATCGTGCTGGCGCGCGAGATAATGCCGACGGTCGGGCCACCGCCGCCGCCGCCGCCCGGGCCACCATCACCGCCCGCGGTCCCACTGGCGCCATCGCCGCCGGCGCCCACCTGCGGCGCGTCGGTTGTCCCGCCGACGCCGCCGGCGCCACCTCGGCCGCCCGCGCCCCCTGGGCCGGCGTTGCCGCCCGCGCCGCCGGTGCCGGTCGCGATCGTGTTGCCCGTGACGGTGATCGTCGAATTCTCGTCGACGTACATGCCGAACGATCCGCCGCCGCCACCGCCCCCACCGCTGCCGAATCCGGCGCAACCGCCACTGCCGCCACCGCCACCACCGTTGCCCGCGCCGATCTGGAACAAGGCGTTGTATCCACCACCACCACCGCCACCACCGCCGCCGCTGCCACGCACACCGATCTGGCCGGCGCTGCCGTCCTCCGCAGCGTAGCGCCGCCCGGCCGCGCTGCCGAAGTCACGGCCCCCACCGCCGCCGCTGCCGCGGGCACCGGGTATGCCGCTCGCGCCGTTCTCACCCGGCAAGGGACTCGTCGTACCACCCGCGCCACCCGCGCCGCCAGTGCCGGGACTGGGACCCAGGCCGGACTCGCCGGCCAGCCCGTTGTCGGTGGGCCCCCCGCCATCGCCGCCGGTGCCGCCATTCAGGGACACACCATCACAGACGATGAAGCCAGCGGCGCCGCCCGCACCGGGGGTCGCCCCGCCGAATTCGCCCGGTCCGCCGTTGGATCCAGCGCTGCCGTCCACGCCGGCGATACCGTCGAAGCCATGCAGCCCGCCGACGCCATCACCCGCGATGATGTGATTCCCCGAAATCGTAATCCTGGCGTTGGTCAAGATCAGCCCGTACGCGCTCGCCTCCGGCCCCGCGGCGTTGCCACTGCGGATCGTGAAGCCGTCGATCGTGAGATTAAAGACGAGATCGCCGATCATCGCGATCGCCTCGCCCGACGACGCGGGCCCGACCGTGCTGATGAACGTCGCGGGCGCGCGATTCCACGTCGCGGGATCGTAGCCGCCGTACAGGCTGATCCCGGAGCGCAGCTGCACGAGCTCTGGATAGGTCCCTGCAGCGACATTGACTCTGGTCTTCCCGCTCGATTGGGCGAGCGTGAGCCCAGCCGCAATCGTGCGCAGCGGCGCGCTGATCGTCCCGTCACCGGCATCGCTGCCCGCGGCGCTGACGTACACCGCCGCTGCGGCGACGTTGACCGTGATGCAGCTCGGAGCGCTGACGTTCCCCTCGTGATCACGTCCAGTTACGCAGAAGTCATGCGCGCCGGCACTCGAGAATGCAGGTATCGACGCCCGAACTGCCTCGATGGGTTCATCGAACCAGCCGTCCTGCGCGACCATCGGCGTGGGCGAGCTGCCATCGAGCGTAAACGTCGCACCGTCGATGTTCGAGCCGCCCGTAGCGGCGTCGTTGACGACTGCCGTCAGGTCGAACGGGCTGCCTGAGACCGGATCGGTCGGCGCCGTGGCCACCTCGGTCACGACCGGCGGCGCTAGATCGGTCAGCGTCGCGTCGAAGATGGCGAAGGTGAGCTTCGCGCCCGTCGCATTATCGATGGCGCGCGCCTCGACACGTTGCGGTCCCGAAACGCCGAGGGTCCAGCGCTCCTGCACGATGCCATCTCCGCCGGAAATCGCGGCACCCGCGAACACACTGCCGCCGCCCGAGACCACGACGAAATTGACGATCTGACCTCTCACGGCGTGGCCGCGGGCGTCCTCCACGAGCGCGACGAGCGGATTCGGCAACTCGGTCCCAGCAGGTCCACGCTGGTTGTTGCCGGACACGACCGACAGCGAAAGTGGACCGACTGCCTGGTCCGTATCGACGGGAGCGACACACGAGGCGAGTACGAGAAGCCCGGCGGTCCGGGCGAGTGAGGAGAGACGCATAACTCCTCCTAGCAGGGCGCAGGAGTAGTAGAGCGCGGAACAGCGTTACGATCAGGCTAAACGGGAGGATTTGTCGCCGCAAGTCACTACTGAAGAAGGTAGCGTCCAGTGTATAATTCCGTTACATGTCCCTGACCTTCATCCGTCTCCCCACTCCCGTCGGCGAGCTCGTCGTCACCGCCTCCGACGCCGCCGTCACCGGCGTTTACTTCGCGAGGTCGCGCCGCGGTCCGCCGCCGACGCATCAGGCCGGCTGGGTCGAAGCGACTCGAGGCCCCGCCGCCGATCTCCTGGCGCGCGCCAGGCAACAGCTCGAGGAATACTTCGCGCACAGCCGCACCACGTTCGAGCTGCCGCTCGAAGCCCTCGGCTCGCCGTTCGAGCACCGCGTGTGGAACGCGCTGCGGCAGATTCCCTACGGCACGACGACGACCTACGGGGCGCTCGCCAAACAGCTGGGCGATCGCTTCGCCACACGCGCCGTGGGCCTAGCGAACGGCAAGAACCCGATTCCGATCATCGTGCCCTGTCACCGCGTCGTGGGATCAAAAGGCGAGCTGACAGGATTCGGCGGGGGATTGGATACGAAGCGTTGGCTACTGGAGCACGAAGGAGCGCTAATGCAGTTGGGCGTCTAACTCGTCCAAGAACCCCACCTGCCCGCGCAAGATCTTTTTGCGCGCTTCAGCCAATCCAAACCACGCCGCGCGATCGATCTCGGGATACTCGCGTCCCTTGAACTCGAACGTGTTGCTCCGCACCAGCGCCGGATCGCAGTCACCCTCCACCGCCCACGCATGCACGACCTTGCCACTCGGCTGCTTGAGCGGCTTGAGCGGAACGAAGTCACCCGACACGGTGAGGCTCGTCTCCTCCGTGAACTCGCGCCGCGCCGCCGCGAGCGGGTCCTCGTCGGGACCGAACTCACCCTTCGGAATCGACCACACGCCGTCGTCTTTATGTGCCCAGAATGGTCCGCCGGGATGGACAAGAAATACTTCGAGCCCATCACGGCCGTGACGGCAGAGGAGCAAGCCTGCACTAGTTTTTGTCATTGGACGTGCCGATAACCGATAACCGAAAACCCTACTTATGCCGAAAGACGATCCTTCCCCTCGTCAAATCATACGGCGAGAGCGCCAACGTTACGCGATCACCCGCCAATACCCTGATATGAAACTTGCGCATTTTGCCGGCGATCGTCGCGAGCACGTTGTGCCCGTTCTCGAGCGTCACGCGGAACGTGGAGTTGCGCAGCAGCTCCACGACTTTCCCCTGGATTTCGATCGGGACTTCTTTGCTCACTGCGTCGGCTCCTCACGCTTGCCGCTGCGCCGCTCCACGAAGGCGCGGTGACCACACGCGCACTGCTCGAGCATGCGACCGAAGCGGTCGGTTCGAAATTCAAGATAATGCTGACAGGTGGGACAGCGCGCCGGCCCGCGGTCGGCGACCAGCGGGCTGCGTGCAGCGGCGCGGTTCGCGCTAATTGCGGGACGCCGAGCGGATGTGATGGACACCTCGCGGAGTGCTCGCCATCAGGTTGGGCTTGGGGCCGTACACGAGCGAATGATCGCACAGGCACATGCCGCTGTGCGGCACCACCGGCGGCGCCGCGACGGACGGCTCGCGGTACGTCGTCCCTTCCGGGTTCCCGATGAACCCGCCGCAGCGGTGACAGTGAATGTCGGCCATGGCCCAACGTACCGAACTGTACTACATTTGTCAACTTCTGAGCACGAAACGACGCGCTGATTAACGAAGGGCGGTTAAGGTGGATGTAGCGGTGGTGATCCGGCAACGCCTCGACGAATTGGGCCTGGACCAGCGCGACCTGGCGCGCGCCGCCCGCGTGACCGAGTCCTACGTGTCGCAGCTCCTCTCCCAGAAGAAGACGCCGCCCGCGCCGCAGCGCACCGACATCTACGACCGCATGGATCGCTTCCTGAAGTTTCCCGCGGGCGAGCTGGCCCGCGTCGCCGTGGCGCAGCTGAAGGAGGAGCGCAAGCGCCTGCTCGGCGACATCGCGCCGCTGTTCCCCGAATTGCGCGAGCTGCTCGTGCGCAAATGCGTCCCCGCACAAGCGGAGCAGGCGCGCGCCGTGTTCGAGCGGCAGTCGTTCGGCGAGCTGGAGCGGCTCGTCGCGCAGACGCTGCTGCAGGTCGCGGGCGTCAGCGCCGACGTCCTGCACGTCATGCCGAAGCAGCGCGCCCGGCTCGATGCGGGCGTCATGTCGTGGGAATGGGATCCCGTCAGCTTCGCGATCACGGTCACCAGCGCGAGCGGCGAGCGCAAACGCTTTGGCTACGTCGAACGGATCGACACGAACGGCGATCGCGAGAAAGGGCTGCTGGAATTCCTGCGCGAGCCGCTGCTCAGCGGCTCGGCGACGGAAGACGAGCTCGCGTTTCTCAGGTCGTTGCAGTTCAAGGACCGCCGGCCCACGGCCCTCTACTATTATCGCGAGCTGCAGAATCTGCGCGACCCACTCCACTTCCGTGCGTGAGGGATCACACCCTAAGCGCAGGCTTCAGCCTGTGTAAATTCCCAACGTGCTCCTGTCATCCCTCGTCTCAACCTCGTCCCACGTCGCTGCCACCTCGGGCCGCCTCGCCAAGATCACGCTCCTCGCCGACCTGCTGAAGGAGGCGGGGCCCGACGAAATCGCCCTTGCGATCGCCTATCTGTCAGGCACGATCCGGCAGTCGAAAGTGGGGTTGGGATGGGCGACGCTGAATAAAGCCAAGTCAGACGTCGCTACGACGCCACGACTCACCATACAAGAAGTCGATGCGACGCTCGAGAAGATCGCCACGACCGCGGGGAAGGGCTCAGCGACCGAGAAGCAGCGGCTGCTCAGCGATCTCTTCTCGCTGGCAACGGCCGAAGAGCAGGACTTTCTCTTCCGGCTCTTGACCGGCGAGCTGCGCCAGGGTGCGCTCGAGGGGATCATGGTCGAAGCCGTCGCCAAAGCGCGCGATCTCCCCGCGAGTGAGGTCCGCCGCGCCACGATGCTGGCAGGCAACCTCGGCGCCGTGGCCAGCGGCGACGTGGCCAGCTTCAAGGTCGAGCTGTTCCGGCCGCTCAAGCCGATGCTCGCCAAGACGGCCGCGGACGTGGAGGAGGCGCTGGCAGAGCTTGGTCCCGCCGCCTTCGAGTACAAGTTCGACGGGATTCGAATTCAGGTGCATAAAAGAGGAAGCGAAGTACGCGTTTATTCGCGCATCTTGAACGACATCACGGCCGACCTAGGGGCCGTGGTGGCTATTTCAAGAATTCTTGAAATAGATGACGGGATACTGGATGGCGAGGCGATCGTCCTGACGGCCGAAAATCGGCCGCTCTTGTTCCAGGAGACGATGAAGCGGCTGGGCGGCGGTTTGCCCTTCTTCTTCGACATTCTGTACGTCAACGGGACGTCATTGCTCGATCAACCGTATGCCACCCGGGCGAAAATCCTCGCCGAGCACGTGCCGGAGGCTCATCGCCCGCCCCGACTCGTCACCGCCGACCGGCAGGAGGCGCAGCGCTTCTTCGACGCCGCGATCGCCGCCGGCCAGGAAGGGCTGATGGCAAAAAGTCTGGAATCGACCTATGCGGCTGGCCGGCGGGGCGGGGCGTGGTTCAAAATCAAGAAAGCCAACACGCTGGATCTCGTCGTGCTCGCCGCCGAGTGGGGTCACGGGCGCCGCCACGGCAAGCTCTCCAACCTGCACCTCGGCGCGCGCGACACCAACGGTGGATTCGTGATGCTCGGCAAGACTTTCAAGGGGCTCACGGACGAATTACTGGAATGGCAGACGCAACGATTGCTCGGGCTCGAGACTCATCGCGAGGGAATCGTGGTGCACGTGCGGCCGGAGCTCGTCGTCGAGATCGCGTTCAACGGCCTGCAGGACAGCCCGCATTACCCCGGAGGGCTGGCGCTGCGATTCGCGCGCGTGATCCGCTACCGCGACGACAAGAAGCCCGAAGACGCGGACACGATCGAGACCGTCAGGACGCTACACGGAACCGGAGCCTAGACGTCGAACGTCTTCCGCACGCCGGCCGCGAATACCGACCATGGCGCCACCTGCTTCACGCGCGGCAGCCACACGGCGTCGGCGCCCACACGGTAGCGCAGTGACGGCGAGCGACTCTTGATGGCACGCAGTACCGTCGTCGCGACCGCGTCGGGCGAGATGCCTGCCGCCACGTGGCGCGTGAGCGCCGCCGTTGCCCGCTTGCGGACACTGTCGTAGGCTCCGAGCGACACGGCCGCGATTTGCGTGCCTTCACCGATCTTGGTGTGGACGAAGCCCGGCTCGATCACACTGACATTGATGCCGAGCGGCCGCAGCTCGTGCCACAGCGCCTCCGTGTATCCCTCGATGGCGAACTTGCTGGCGGTGTAGAACGCGCCGAACGGAATCGCGGTGATGCCGGCGAGCGATCCGATATTGATGACCTTCCCCTTGTGCGCCTTGCGCATCGCCGGGAGGACGGCGTTCACCATGCGCACCACGCCGAAGAAGTTGGTCTCGAGCTGCGCCTTCGCTTCCGTCACGCTCGTTTCCTCGGCGGCCCCCATCAGGCTATACCCGGCATTGTTGACCAAGACGTCGATGCCGCCGGCCTGCGTCAGCACGCGGTCGACGCAGGCGCGCACCGAGTCGTCGGAGCGCACGTCCAGCGCGACCATCGTGACGCCGTTGGACATTGCCGCGGCAGGTTTGCGCGCTGTCCCGAATACGGTGTATCCCTGCTGGGCGAGGAGCTGCGCGGTCGCCTGACCGATACCTGACGACGCGCCCGTGACCAGGACCGTCTGTGACATAGATTCTCCGGAGGATTATGGTCTTGTTCCTGTTGCTCCTACTACAAGTCCCGCGCAGCCAGCACGGTTCCGTGACGCAGCGCGTCGGCACGACTGACATCGCGATCAGCTACAACCGCCCCGTCGCCCGCGGCCGGGAGCTGTTCGGCACGCTGGTACGCTGGGGACGCATCTGGCACCCCGGCGCCGACTCGGCGACCACGATCTCGTTCAGCAAAGATGTGACGATCGATGGCCACGCGCTCAAGGCAGGACGGTACACGTTGTGGACGATTCCGGAAGAGTCCAAGCCCTGGACGGTGATCTTCAACCGCGGCGTCGGCGGCTGGCACACGAACTATCCAGGTGAGTCGCAGGACGCGCTGCGCATCGTGGTCACGCCGGAAACGGGCGCGCACATCGAGACTCTCACGTACTACTTCCCCATGGTCGACGCCGACTCGGCGCAGCTGCGGCTGCAGTGGGGCGCGCTGATTGTGCCGATGAAGATCAAAGCTCAGTGACCTCACCCCCTGGCCCCAAACAAACGCTTCGGGATGGTACAATGACTCCTCTCCTCCTCGCGCTGGTCCTGGCATCCGTTCAAACCACCGATATCGAACGCGAGGCCGCGGCCAACATTCTCCGCCGGATCGATTCGCTCGAGGCGCGCCTCAAGCCCACCGAGAGCGCGCAACGCCTTGCGTCCCGGAACGATCCGGCGCGCGATCGCGTGCTCGCGCGCGTCGCGACGCTCTGGACGGGCGAGCTCCAAGGGGTGTCCGACTGGATCGGCCGTCATCCCGAAGTCGGCTGGCACGAATTCCAGGCGGTCGATACGCTCACGCAGCTCTTGCGCAGCTACGGCTTCCAGATCGACACCGGCGTCGCGGGGATGCCGACGGCGTTCGTCGCCCGGTGGACCTCGCCGGCGGGCGCCGGCGGTCCGACGCTCGGCCTCATCGCCGAGTACGACGCGCTGCGTGGCACGCAGGGCGACTTCCACGGCGATCAACACAACGCGCAGAGTCCCGTCGCGTTCACCACGGCGTCTGCTGCCTCAACATCGACGCCGTGAAGTACACCTTCACCGGCCGTCCCGCGCATCAGCTCACGGCGTGGAACGGCCGCAACGCGCTCGAAGCGGCCGTGCAGTTCTATTCCGCGGTCGATCATCTGCGCTCCACCTGGCGCTCGGAGCACCGGGTGCAGGGCGTGATTCCCGAGGGCGGCATCGCACCGAACGTCGTGCCCGATCACACCGTGGTCGACTACTTCATTCGGTTTCCGGACGAAGTGTATCTCGAGCACATCGCGCGCATGATGACCGACGCCGCCAGGGGCGCGGCGCAGATGACCGAGACCGATGTCGAGATCACGCGCTACGGTGAGTACCGCGACGGCATCACCGTCGCCGCGCTCGAAGAGCTCTTCTTCGCATACGCCAAGAAACTCGGCGCGCCGGGCCTGCAGGAGGAGAAGGGGCGGCCCGCGGGTTACGAGGAGACGGGTTGGGTGAGTCGCGAGATTCCGGGCGTCGGCGTCACGGTGCGCAGCTCAGCGTTTGCCAACCACACCTACGGCATGCGCGACGACACCTTTGCCGAGATCGGTCACAAGGCTTTTCTGATCGACGCGCAGCTCGAGGCGGCGGTGCTGTTCGATTTTCTCACGCGGCCAGAATTGCGCGCGGCCGTGAAAGAGGAGCATTCGACACTGGCGGGGTTGCAAGGCCAGTACCTTGCCGCACTGCGTCGCGTCTATGCGCCCGAGATCGGCGCGGATACGACATTGTCAAAGGAGAGCAGGGCGGAGATTCGGATCCCGCATGTTGCGCGTCCGTAACCCCATCGCTTCGAGGAAACTCGAGCCACCGGCGTCGCGCCCGAAGCGCCGCGCGACGCGGGTGAGCACCAGCCGGTCGCGCGCGCGCGTCATCCCGACGTACAGCAGGCGTCGCGCCTCCTCGATCTCACCCGTGACGTTGTTCGTCGCCGCCTGGTACCCGGGGATCTCGTAGTCCTCGACGCCGAGGATGTACACGCGCGAGAACTCGAGGCCTTTGGTGGAGTGGAGCGTCAGCAGGTTCACGCGATCGGGCGCGAGCTCGACGCCCTCGGACGTCGAGAGCGCGACACGCTCGAGCAGCAGGTCGATACTCTCCTCCAGCGTTCCGTCTCTCACGAGCGCATTGAGTCGAGCGACGGCCGTAGCGTAGCGCTGCGCCGGATCGCGCTGCGCGCGAAGCCGCGTCATGAGCGCGCGGCCCCCCAAGCGCTGAATCACCTCGTCGAGCGTGGGGGCGCCATCGGTTCTCGTTGCAGCGTAGAACTCGAGTGCGTCACTGTATCGCCCCAACGTGCGGTATTGCGCGATGTTGAAGAGAAGCTGTCGTTCGGTTGTCGGTTCTCGGTTCTCGAGAGCCAAGGCAAGACCAAGATAGTCGAGGACGTTGCTGAGAACGGCTTTGCGTGCGCGCGCCGCGCGGAGCTTCTGGAGCTCACGATAGATGTGCGCGAGCGTGATCGCGTCGTCGAGCGCATGATGCGCCCGGCCACAGTCGATGCCGAAACGGTGCGCGATATCTACCTGCTTGGGACTGTCCTGCGACAGCGATCGGACCAGCGGGAACGTGTCATAGAACGCGAGCGTGTCGACGCGATCGCGGCCCGCCGCGAGCCGCCGGAGCACCGGCACGTCGAACTTCATGCCGTTGTGGGCAATCAAGACGTCGTTACCCGCAAATGCGCGGAACTGCGTGAAGACTTCGCCAAACGACGCGGCGTTCGCGACGTCCGCATCGGTATAGCCATGCACCTCCGTGGCGCGAGGAGCGATCGGCCGGTAGGGATTCACCATCGCGTGGAAGCGGTCCACGATTTCGCCGTTCACGACCCGCGCCGCGCCGATCTCCACCACACCGCATGTCTCCACGTCGTCGTCGGTCGTCTCGAAGTCGAACGTGACGTAGCGGTCGTGAGTACGGTCGAGCTCTCGAGCGTTGACCAATTGTAGAGCTTTGAACAGGACCAACGTATCGGAGCTGACGTGCGTCGTGCGTCGTACGTCGTGCGTGGGCTTGCTCGGCAGCTTTCTGAGACCGGCGGCTGCAAGCATCCCCCGTAAGGCGATCTCAACGCCGCCCTGTGGTTCAAGGACGATATCGTGGTCTTCCGCGATCGCTGTCCCCAGCGTCGCCGCGAGTGCTACGGCTGCGGGGATGTCCGCCGGGTCCGTGAGCTCGTCGTGCCGCTCCTCGAGCTTGTTGCGATACGGGCCGACGGTTTGCGACAGAATCTCCTCGATCACCGCCGGCAGGGTGGCGTGCGAGCGCGGCAGCGTCCGCAAGTTCTCGAGCTGGTAGATCAGCCGCCACAACTTCCGCGTATCGGGATCTTTCGGCGGCCGCCGCTCCGCGAGCGCGCGCGCCGACACGAGGAAGTCACTGGTCTCGCTGAGCGCAGCCTCGACCTCCTGGAGGAAATGCTCCGACAGCACGCATTTGGCGAAGGTGTGCATCGCGGCGGGATCGGCGGGGTTGCGGACGACGCGCAGCGCCGCGATCACGTAGCCGATCACTTCGTCCTCGATCAGCGAGCGCCCGCGCGCCAGCCGGCACGGGATGCCGGCGCGGAGCAGCCGGCTCTCGATGTGCTCGCCGACGCGATGCTTGCGATACAGCATCGCGTAATCACCCCACGAGAGGCCCGACGCCGTCCGGTCGTTGCGGAGATCGTCCAGTAGCCACGTCGCTTCGTCGTGCTCGTCCCGGAAGCCGTGGGCCACGACCTCATACGGCGATTCCTGATCAGCGGTGAGCTGCTTCTGGAAGAGCTGCGGATTCTGCGCCAGCACGCGGCGCGCCGTCTCGAAGATCTGCCGCGAGCAGCGGCGATTCTTGTCGAGAATGATGGGGACGACGTCATAGTCGCGGCGGAACCGCTCGAGCACCATCGGATCGGCGCCCGTCCACGAGAAGATCGACTGCTCGTCGTCACCCACCGCGAAGCAGTTGCCATGCGGCTCGACCAGCTTCTTCAGCAGATCGTACTGCACCGCGTTCACATCTTGAAACTCGTCCACCAGCACATGGTCCCAGCGGGACGCGATGCGACCGGCGAGCGGCTCCGCCTTCGTGATCAGCTCGTCGAAGTCGACCATGTTTCTGGCAATAAGCCACGACACGTACTCACGAAACAGGCGCGCATCGCCGTCGGTCAGCCGGTAACCCTGAAAGCGATGGCGGCTGAATAGCGTCAGGAGCTGGCCGCGCCGGTCCAGCGGCACGTTGAGACGGCTCAGGATGACTTTCTGGTATGGCTCGTCGGCGACCCCGAATCCCCGCTTGAGGCCCGCGTCGTCCACGAACTCGCGCAGCAACGCGAGACAGAACGCGTGAATCGTGCCCCGCGTGATCTGCTGGGCACGCTCGCCCAGACGCAGCGCAATCTCCTCGGCGGCGCGATTGGTGAACGTGACGGCGCAGATGCGGTGCGGATCGATGCCGCCCGCGATGAGGTGCTGGATTCTGGCGATGAGGCAGAACGTCTTGCCGGCGCCGGGACCCGCCACGACGAGGACCGGGCCCATCGGCGCTTCGATGGCGCGGCGCTGGTTGGGCAGGGGGGTCAGCTCCACAACGTCTATGATAAGAACACGGGATGCGGGATGCGAGACGCGGGATGCGTGGTGCTTTGTCGCATCCCGTATCCCGCATCCCGCATCCCGCTTACCGAAAGAACACCACCGCCACCAGAAGAAACAGCGGTAACAGGATCCCGCAGCTATACAGCATGTAGCCGAAGAACGACGGCATCGTCACGCCGTTCTCCTGCGCAATCGCGCGCACCATGAAATTCGGCGCGTTGCCGATGTAGGTGGTCGCGCCCATCAACACCGAGCCGGTCGAAATTGCGGCGAGGAGCCTGGCGCTGCCGGGATCGAGCACGAGGGCGCCGATGAACGGGCCGTGCGGCGGCAGTCCCTGCAGCCCGGCGGCGCTCGACGCGAAGGCGAGATAGGTCGGCGCATTGTCGAGCACGCTCGACAGCGTGCCAGACGCCCAGAAGAAGTGCGCCGGCTTGCTCAGCCAGAATCCCGGGCCCCGAGCCCAGATGTTGAGCATCTCCAGCACCGGCGCCATCGTCACGAAGATCGCGGCGAACAGAATCGTCACCTCGATGATCGGCCCGAACGTGAACGCGTTGCGCTCGCGGTTCTCGCGCGGCGTCCACATGTAGGCGATCACGGCAATCATCACGATCGCCAGCTCCTGAATGCCGGGGGCCCACGGCGCGCCGCGCGCCGCCGCGATGCCGGCGCCGAGGATGGTGGCCAGCACGCCGATGAGTCCCACGATCGAGAGGGCGCCCCGCACGCGCAGCGGCTCGTGGATCAGCACCTGCTCATGCTGCGAGCCGGGCAGCTCCTTCTCGTCGCGGTCGAGCGCCCATTGATCCCACAGGTTGAAGACGAGGAGCAGGACGGCGTTGACCAGCAGCCACTGCGGCCAGAGGCGCAGTGTCCAATCGAACGGGACGCCCTTGAGGAAGCCCAGCAGCAGCGGCGGGTCGCCGATGGGCGTCAGCAGGCCGCCGCAGTTGGCGACAATAAAGATGAAGAAGATGACTATGTGGGCGACGCGCTTGCGGGCCTTGTTGGCACGCAGCAGCGGCCGGATCAGGAGCACTGAGGCGCCGGTGGTGCCGAGCAGGTTGGCGAGCACGGCGCCGAGCCCCAGCATGCCGGTGTTGACGAGCGGCGTGCCGGAGAGGGAGCCCTGGATGTGGATGCCGCCGCTGATCACGAACAGCGCGCCGATGACGACGATAAAGCCGAAATACTCGTGCAACTTCTCGATGAGGACCTGCGGTGCGGTAAAGCCGAGGTAGATCAGGATCGGAACTGACACGACGCACGCGACGATGGCTTTGTTGCGGTTGTGATGCCACCAATGCGGCGTGACGAGCGGCGCCAGCGCGATGGCCAGCAGCAGCGCCACGAACGGCAGGGCGGTGGCGAGAATCATAAGCGGCTCAGAGCGCGACGCGGGATCCCCAGGGCCTCACTAGCTTCCTGGACCGCTTGGTGCCCGATCGTCAGCGGCTCGGGTTTGCCGTACTCGATCTCGCCCTCAAACACGACAATCGTATGCCAATCGCCGGAGAGCGCTGACCACCACCGTAGTCCGGAAAAGCCTTCCTTATCCAACGCCATAGCCACACGCTGAGTCTTCGCGAAGTCGCGACTCGCCAACACATCCGGCGCGATGGCGTGCTTCACGAGCACGGCGGGATCGCACAGGTCGGCGAGCCGGATCTTCCCCACCTGGCACTCGACGAGCGCCAGTGTCTTCCCGGATTCGACGAGGTCGCGGCGGTCGATCTTCTGTCCCCGGAACCGCTGCAGCTTCTCCGCCACCGCGTGCACCGCCGTCTCGGCCAGATACACGACCAGCTTGCCGGTGACGTCGAACCGGCCGGAGCCTTGATTCGGATGGATGTAACTGGGAGAAAACGGCTCGCCGAGCTTCGCGCCTGGGTCCCACGGGAACACCCGCCACGGCATCAGGCGAAGGCGCCGGCCTTTTCAGCCTCGATCGCCGCGACGACTTCGGACAGGCGGCCCTGGCGGATGACGTCGATCGGCCGGCGGTCGCCGAGGTGGGCGTTCATCCCCCGCAACCATTTTGGTATCGAAGCAACGTCCAAAAACCCTTCCAGCAGCGACACGACCGTGTCCAACCCCACGAGCTGCTCCCAGTTCTGGGGCGCCGGCGCTTCGCCGCGCTTCCAGCGCACCACCGCGCTGCGGTGCACGCCGAGGCTGCGGGCCAGGTCGGCATCGTCGGGGAAGGCGAGCTTGGCCACCTGATAGCGCTGCTTCACCAGGGATTTGTTGCTGCGGGCGCGTTTGGCCATACGCAACAATATTGTTGCGCACTCGTGAAATCAAGGGGTTAGATTCTCGCTACGATGCGTCACGAAGCCGCCATCATTGTCGGCGCCGGGCCGATCGGCCTCTCCTGCGCCATCTCGGCAAAGCGCCGCGGCATCGATCCGCTCGTGATCGACGCCGGCGCGCTCGCCAATTCGATCGTGCGCTATCCCATCAACATGACGTTCTTCACGACGCCCGAACGGCTCGAGATCGGCAATCACCCGCTCGTGTGCGCGGGGGCGAAGCCCACACGCGAAGAGGCGCTGAAGTACTATCGCGGCGTCGTGCGGGTCGAAGGGATTCGTGTGCAGACGTACACGAAGCTGGTCGGCGCCCGCGAAGTCGAAACGCGATTGGGGCGTGAGCCGATTTCCTGCGACACGCTGGTGCTGGCGACAGGGTACTTCGATCACGTCAACCGGCTCGGCGTCGCCGGCGAAGAGCTGCCGCACGTGCGTCACTACTTCGACGAGGCGCACCTCTCCTGCGGCCTCGACGTCGTCGTCATCGGCGGCAAGAACTCGGCGGTCGAGGCGGCGCTGCAGCTGTTTCGCGCCGGCGCGCGCACGACGATCATCTATCGGGGCAGCACGTGGCCCAAGAGCGTGAAGTATTGGCTCCGTCCGGACCTCGAAAACCGCATCAAGGCCGGCGAGATCCAGGCGCGGCTCGGCAGCCAGGTCGCGCTCATCACGGCGCGCGATGTCCTGGTGCGCGGCGCGCTCGGCAACGAAGAGCGGATACCCGCGACCCGAGTCTACGCGTTGATCGGCTTCCACCCCGACTTCGAGCTGTTCCAGCGCATCGGCATCGCATTCGATGCCGCATCGGGACGGCCTGAGATCAATCCCGAGACGCTGGAAACCTCGGTCCCCGGAGTATTTGTAGCGGGCAGCGTGACGGCGGGCACAAAGATCTCGGAGATTTTCATCGAGAACGGCCGCTTTGATGGGGAGAAGATCTTTGGCTCAGCTGCCGAGCGTCAGCGTGCTCAGACCCTATACCAAGGGATTAGAAGGGAAACGGGCGAGTAGTCCCTTCCCATCCGGGATAGGCGGGCTAACTTGCGACGAATGTCCGAACTGCGCACCGCCCTCGCGGACGCCCTCGGCCCCCTGTATCGGATCGAGCGTGAAGTGCGCCCGGTAGGCGAGTACCGCCTGTTTGTCGCGACGCAATCCCAAAACGGCACACAACTCCTCGTCAAGGTTCTGCCCGCCGCGCTGTCGCTCGGCATCAACGATTTGCAATTCGAGCGCGCCGTCCTGCTGGTCGGCGAACGGCTGCGGCATCCGAATCTGGTGCGGCCGCGCGGCGCGGGGCGCGCCGGCTCGTTCGTGTACCACACGCGTCCGTTCGTGCCGGGGACGACGCTGCGCGCCTGGATCGGCAACAACGGCGCGATCCCACTCTCTCGCGCCGTCGAAATCCTGCGCGGCATTCTGAGCGGTCTCGCGCACGCGCACGGCGCCGAGATCGCGCATGGTGAGCTGAAGCCGGAGAACGTGCTGCTCGCCGACGAAGGGGTGCTCGTGGCCGATACGGGAATCGCGACGGCACTCGGCAAGCCGGCGACGCCGCGCAACGACATGGCGGCGGTGCAGGCGCTGGCCCGCGAGATGCTCACCGGCGCGAAGCCCACGATCGGCGAAGAGCCGCTGGAGCGCCAGCGCACGCTGCCGCTGTGGCTCGCCGAATGGATGCGCTCGCGGTGGACGGACGCGGGTCGAGCGCTGGCGGGCATGCGACCGCCACCACCTTCCAGCTCCCAATCCTCTCAGCTCTTCGCCTGATCAGTCGGACAGCATCCACCTCTTAACCCTTCGGAGCGTCCATCCGTGTCGCACCGCAACTGGTTCCTGTTCGCCGTCGCGTGTGTTTCTGCCCCAGCGGCACTCGCCGCCCAGGGCCAGTTCGGCTCCGCGCTCGCGATCAGCGGCCGCGAGGTCTACGTCGGCCAGGCGGGCAATGTCTATGGTCCTGGGATTGTGTACGTGTTCCGGGCCGATCCCAAAGGAGTCTGGCGCGTCGCGACGAAGATCACGCGATCGGAGGCCTCCAACGGCGACGGCTTCGGATCGGCGATCGCCGTTGATGGCAACACGCTCTTGATCGGTGACGCCAAGGCAGATTCGGAGAGCGGCGTCGTCTATGTCTTCACGCGCGATGGCACGGTGGGCTGGCGCCAGGCCGGAAGCTTTACGGCTCCGGAACGGCAAGCGGGCGACGCGTTCGGGTCGGGGATCGTCCTGGCGAATGGGCGCGCTTATATCGCGACCGGTGTGCGTGGATTCGGTCCCATGGTGTTCACGCGACGGAGTGGCTCGGTCTACGTCTTCCGTAACGGAGGAGGCAGCACCTGGTCTGCCGAGACGACGCTCACTTCCAGCGACACTTCCGGCGGCGCGACGTTCGGGAACGCGATGGCGGCGTCGGGCTCGCGCGTCATGATCGGCAATTTCCGCGCTGACTCGGGCAACGGCGCCGTCTATGTGTTCAATCGTGATGCGGCGGGCGGATGGAAGCTGGAAAACAAGATCTCGCCGCCCGGGCCGGTCACGGGACGGAACAGCGGATTTGGCAGCTCGCTGGTGCTGCGCGGCGATAGCGCGTTGATCGGCGCGGTGAACGATCGTGGCGCGGGGGCAGTCTGGGTCTTCGCGCGCGACTCCGCCGCCGGGGGGGGCCGCTGGAATCCCGTCACGCGGACCCTGCCGTTTGATGGGAGCTTCGGCACGCGCTACGGCATTGCCCTCGGCGAGGTCGGGAACGAGCTGTGGGTTGGCGCCGACGGCGCGAATGGATTCCAGGGACGAGTCTTCGTTGTCACGCGCGACTCGACCGGCTTCCCGACCGCTACGAGGTTGGGGCCGCCCGCCACGATGCAAGGGGGCCGAACGCAGTTCGGTGCAAAGATCGCCGCTGCGCCATCGCTCGTCGCCATCGCCATTCCCAACGAGGACTACGGCGAGGGCGGAGTGATGTTGTACAGCCGCCGGCCGACCGGCGGGTGGAGGGTCGCCGCCCATCTCGTCGGCGACGTCTCGACGCTGGCGGCGATCACGGGTGCCAACCGCGAGTGCACCAGCGGCAAGGTCCAGATCTTCGACTGCAATCAGGTGGACCTGATGTCGTTCCTGCCGGTGTCGGCGATCGGGGGTAAGCGCGGCGTGCAGCTCAGCGACATCTGGGGCTACGACGATCCCGAGACGGGCCGCGCGATAGCGATCGTCGGCCGCGTGGACGGCACGTCCTTCGTCGACATCACCGATCCGAGCCGGCCGATCTATCTGGGTGATCTGCCGAAGACCGCCGCGTCGCCGGGCTCGTTCTGGCGTGAGATCAAGACGTACAAACACTACGCCTTCATCGTGTCGGACGGGTCGCGCAACCACGGCATGCAGGTGTTCGATCTCAATCGTCTGCGGGGCGTGCGGACGCCGCAGACCTTCACGGAAGATGCGCACTACGGCGTGGCGCATAGCGTCCACGACATCGTCGCCGATACGGTGAGCGGCTACGTCTACCTCACCGGCTCGAACGCGGGTGGCGAGATGTGCGGCGGCGGGCTGCACATGGTCGATGTGCACGATCCGCTGCATCCCAAGTTCGCCGGCTGCTTCTCCGATCCGCAAACGGGGCGCCAGGGCACCGGTTACACGCACGATGCGCAGTGCGTCGTGTACCACGGGCCCACCACGAAGTACCAGGGCCGCCAGATCTGCTTCGGCTGGAATGAGACCCATCTGTCGATCGCCGATGTGACGGACAAGTCGCATCCGGTCGCGATCTCGCGCGCGACCTATCCGAACGTGGGCTACGCGCACCAAGGGTGGCTCACCGACGACCAGCGCTACGCGTACGAGGACGACGAGCTGGACGAGATCCAGGGCTTCGTCGACGGGACGCGGACCCTGATTTGGGACGTCAGCGACCTCGAAAACCCGGTCCTGGCGGGACAATACATCTCCAAGAACAAGGCGACCGACCACAACCTCTGGCTGGTCGGCAACACGATGTATCAGTCGAACTACGTGAGCGGCCTGCGGGTGCTCGACATCAGCGATCGCCTGCACCCGAAAGAGATCGGCTTCTTCGATACCCACCCCGTGGGACCGGATGAGCCCGGGTTCGAGGGGACGTGGGGCAACTATCCGTTCTTCAAGAGCGGCGTGGTCGCGGTGAGCAGCATGAGCGAAGGGCTGTTCATCCTGAAGAAACATCCGACGCCGCCGGTGCCATGAACTTCCTGCTGGCACTGCTGTCCCCGGTTTTCGTGTACGTAGCGAATCAAGCGTCGGGGAAGGTCACGGTGATCGACGCGGCGACGGACTCTGTCGTCGCCGTCGTCGATTTCACGACACTGGGTTTCTCGGCGCATCCCAAGCCGCACCACATCGTCGTCGAGCCGGACGGATCGTACTGGTACGTCTCGCTCGTCGGTGACAACGCGGTCGTCAAGCTCGATCGATCGAACCACGTCGTCGCCAAAGCCGAAACGGTGACGCCCGGGCTGCTCGCGATCGACCCCACGAGCGACCTGCTGTACGCGACCCGCTCGATGTCGGCGGTCAGTGCGCCGGCGCGCATCGCGGTGATTAACAGAAGGTCGATGACGGTGGAGGAGGTGGAGGTTCTGATCCCCCGTCCACACGGTCTGGCCGTGGCACCCGATGGCAAGCACGCCTACGTCGCGAGCCTCGGCGCGAACCAGATCGCCGTGTACGACGCCAAGCGGGAGCGGGTCGGGATCGTCGACGTGCCGGGGAGTGACACGAGTCAGGTGATGGTCCAGCTCGCCGTATCGCCCGATGGCCGCACGCTGGTGGCGACGGCGCAGTTGACCGGCAAGCTGCTCGTCTTCGATCTCGCCGATGCGGCGAAGCCGAAGCTCGTGCAGAAGGTGGCGACGGGTGACTGGCCCTGGCTCGTCACGTTCACGCCGGACGGCGCCGAGGTGTGGGTGCCGAATCAGCGATCCAATGATGTCACCGTCATCGATGCAAAGCGTTGGACCGTCGCTACGACGGTACGTGGCGAATTTGCGCAGCCCGACGGCATCGCGATCAGCGCTGACGGTAAGCTCGTATTCGTGGCGAATCACAATACCGACAACGTCATGAACATGGGCGGCATCAGCATGGCGATGCCGATGCCGGGCATGACCGCGGCGCCGGGGCGCGTGATCGTGATCGACGCGCGCCGCCGCGAGGTCGTACACCGCATCGACACGGTGCCGGATGGCGCGGGCCTGGGCGTTGGGGGAGGGAAGCCCTGAGGCTGGCGGGCATGGCGCTCGCGATTACCGCGTGCTCCCGCCACCTACCGCCACCTACCGCCCCTATCACCGTTGGCTTTAGTCGCGCCATTTCTCCTTTCTCCGTCCTCGACTCCACCGGCCACGCCTACACTCTCCCGTTCCTCGGCGGTTTCGAGCACCCCCGCCCGCAGCTCGTCGATATCGACGGCGATGGAGTAGTGGATCTCTTCATCCAAGAGAACTCGGGCGAGCTGGAGCTCTTCCAACGCGGCCCAGACTCCTGGCGCCTAACCTCCGACTCCTTCCAGAACATCGACATCGGCGAGTGGTACCGGTTCGTGGATGTGGACGGCGACGGGCTGTACGACTTGTTCGCCGAGTCACCGCTCAGCGACATCCGGTACTATCGCAACGTCGGGACGCGCACTGCGCCGAGGTTCGTCGTCGCCGCCGACACACTGCAGGACGTGCAGGGCGCCAGGATCTACGCCGACCGCCAGAACATCGCGCAATTCGCCGACATCGATTGCAACGGTAGACTCGATATGCTGTTGGGCCGGGTCGATGGAACCATCACGCGCTACGAGATGGAGGGATTGGACTCGAATCGCGCGCCGCGGTTCCGTCTTATCACCGAGAAGTTCGAAGACATCCAGATCATCGGCCAGCGACAACCTTCGCTGCACGGCGCGAACACGATGGCGGTGTTCGACGTCGATGGCGATGGCGATGCTGACATTCTGTGGGGCGACTTCTTCGAGCCCGGCCTGTTGTGGATCAGAAACCAGGGGACGTGCGCGCATTTTGACTTTCACGGCGAGCGGATTCCTTTCCCCCCCGGGGCCCCACTCGAGACGAGCGGCTACAACGCGCCCGCCGCCGGTGACCTGACCGGTGACGGGCTGCTCGATCTCGTCGTCGGCGTGCTCGGCGGCGCGTTCAACCCGGTCAAGACGAGCACGGCGAATCTGTACGAGCTGGATCAGACCGCGCCCGGCAGCTGGACCGTGACGACCACGCATGTGCTGGATGCAATCGACCTCGGCGCCGAGACCATCCCCGCATTTGGCGATCTCGACGGCGACGGCGATTTCGATCTCGTAGTCGGGACGAAGATCGAACCCGACAATCCGCGCAGCGGCGGCGTCTACTGGTTCGAGAACACCGGCTCGCGCACCGCACCCGCGTTTCAGCTACGCGGTCACCTCACCGTGCTGCCCGCCTTCCATAATGCGCCGGCGCTCGGCGATCTCGATGGAGACGGCCTGCCGGATCTGGTCGTTGGGCAGTTTCAGGATGCGGTCGCGTGGTATCACAACAGCGGCAGGGGCGGTCCCGGCCGTTTCGTGCTCGTCGATTCGGCGGTCGTGCGCCTGCCGCGCGGCAGCAATGCCGTGCCAGAGCTGTACGACGTCGATCACGACGGTGACCTCGATCTTTTCCTGGGCGATGCCGCGGGGCGGATCGCGTTCTTCAGAAACGAAGGATCGAAACGGGCACCGCGTTTCGTGCTGGTCAGCGACGACTATCTCGGCAAGCGTGTCGGCAGAAGGGCGGTGCCGCGCTTTCTGAACAACGTGCTGATGGTGGGAACGGAGCAGGGCGGCCGGGACTCGAGTCTAGGCGTGCGGTTGCCGCCCTATGCGGCGCCGGCGTTTGCCGACCTGCGTGGCACCGGCAAGCCTGATCTGTTCGTGGGCGGAGCGGAGGGCGGAATCTTCTACTTCACGAAACTTTCCCTGCCGCCGTAGCATATTGTATCCGTCCCTTCTCCGGATCCTGTGATGCTAAAGCCTGTTTTGCAGCTGGCCGCCGTCGGCCTCGTCGGCGTTGTCCTTTGGAAAGTTGCGGCCGCGTTTCTGCTTCCTTTGTTCTTTCTCGTCTTCAAAATCGGGCTGATCGTGGCCCTGGTCATGCTGGCCTTCTGGTTCTTCAATAAGAAGGACCGTGGTAAAGAGGACACGCCGCCCCCGTCCGCGTAGTGTCCCTCGCAACACAATCGCGGCGCGCCTAGCCTGCCCGTGGCCTGGCGCGCCGCGTGCGTTCTCCCCCGGCAAACCACGGGAGGACGTCATGAACTACTGGAAAGGTTTGATGATCGCCGTCGCCATCGACCTCGGTTGGATCATGGGGTCCCCGGCGGCGGTCACAGGACCGGAGACCGTGCCAGCGCTCGATGTCGTCGCCGACTGGCCGAGCCAACCGCCCACGGATGCGAACACTCTGGATCAGCTGAGTGAGACGGGGCGTCTGGAAGACTCACTGATGTCGTATCTGCAGCAGAATCCTGAGGACGTGGATGCGATGGCCAAGCTGGCGCGCATCTACGCCGACAATGGGTGGTTCGACGCCGCGATCAACCCGCTGGCGCGGGCACTGCAGATCGATGCCGAGCGCCGCAGTCTCTGGGCCGCGCTGGACCGAGCAGTGGAAAAGTCGGGCAAGGCCAAGGTGACGGATGCTGAGCTGACTCGCCGAGCGGCGGCGTTTGTGGAGGCAATCGAAATGTGGGGACACGGATGCTAAAAACAAAACCGTCTAGCAAAACCGTCTAACGAAACCGTCGAACAAAGGCGTCTAACAAGAGCGTTGTTTTCACGCTTTCGTTGGACGCCTTACGTTTTGCTCGACGCCTTTGTTAGACGTTTTTGTTAGACGTCTTATTCTTCATTGGTCCACCCACGTCGACCTGACGTCATACGTCACCCTGTACACCAGCTCGTTGATCAATCGTCCGTACGCATCATTCGGATCTGTCGCCGAGAACGAGGGCGTGCTGCCGATGAACGACAGGCCGCCGACTTCTTCGGTCGACGACGAGCTCCTGCGCCACATGACGCCGCCGGTCCGCGTATTCACGAGCCACACCGACAGATCGACGGTCACGGTCGCCCTTAGGACGGGCGATAGCCCGGCCGTCAGCCCGCCATGCGGCTTCACGTTGGAGATCTTGAGATGTCCGAAGAATGCCACGGGACTGCCGTTGGAGTCGGCCGCGGTTGCAAAAACGCGGGCTGAATCCACCGAGCTGAACTCGCGCACCTCGATGCCGCTTTGCGCCGCGAGGACGTACTCCTCGAAGCGTTGCGTCGCGAACTGGTGGAGGTTGCCTTTGGCGTTTTCCACCGAGAAGGTGAACAGCCCGATGTTGTGATACGGGACGAGATTCAGCGTCGGCGGCAACAGTACGCGTTGGCGCACGGGGCGCTGTGCTCCGCGCGATCCGCCGCAGCCAACGATTGTCAGGATGATGAAGCAACAGACCAGGACGCGCCGCACGTGCATAGGGACCTCAGCGATGGATAATGTCGGGGTCCCAACATAATGCCTGGCGTTACTTGAATGACTCTGTGGGCACCGTCACGGGCACGGGTTGCGCGCGTATGTAGCTGACAATCTTCCAGATAGCGCCGGTGGACAGAATCCCGCCGTACGCCGGCATCCCGCGCGGACGGCCGTAGAAGATCGACTGGAACACCGCGCCATCGCTGCCGCCGTAGCGCCAGCGGCCGTCCACCAGGCTCGGACCCACCCAACCCGTCGCGCCGCCGCCGTGACAGCCGTCGCAGTTCATCGCGCTGAAAATCTTGGAGCCGTCCGCGACGTTGGTAGAATCCGCCGCAAACGGATTCTTCAGGTCGCCCGCGGGCGGCAAATTGCCTCCGGCCGATACGTGATCGGGATAGCGGATCGACGGAGGGATGCCGTCCGGCCGGTCGCACGCCGTAAGCACCGCGAGCAGGACTACAGGCCGAAGATCCAGACGATGCCTCCCTGACTCGTGTGCCGCCCCAATTCGGCTGCAAAGTCCGCCGGCGGCCGGACGTCAGCGGGATCGTCCGAGCGCACGTCACCCGACAGCAGGAACCAGTCGCCGCCGATGCCGGCGTAGATCGCGACGTACTGTTTGCCGTCGGGCCCGCGAAACGAGATCGGCGCGCCCACGACGCCCGAGCCGACTTTGAACTTCCAAAGCTGCCGGCCGGTGCGCGCGTTGGCCGCCTTGAACCACCCGTCCAGCGTGCCGAAGAAGACGACATCGCCCGCGGTCACGACGCTGCCGCTCCAGACGGGAAACTCTTCCTTGATCTCCCACACTTTGCGGCCGCGCGCCGCATCCCATGCGATGAAAGCCCCGCCGTTCCCCCCCGGCCCCACCATGTACGGCGTCGTCGCGCCGATGTACGGCGTGCCCGGAATGCGCGTCACGGGCGCGGCTGCGAAGTTCATGCAGAGATTGTTCGTCGCCGTATAGAACAAACCGGTGCGCGGCGAATAGGCGGCGGGCGATGCGGGACTCTTGCCCCCCTCCAGGCTCGGGCAGATCCCCTTCACATCGCCGCGCGATGCGCCGGTGATCTTCGTCGTATCGACGATCGGCACGCCGGTCGTCCGGTTGACGCCTTTGGCCCACGTTACGTTGGCGAACGGCTCGGCGACGAGCAGCTCCCCCGTCACGCGATCGAGCGTGTACGCAAAACCGTTCTTGTCGAAATGCACCAGCACTTTGCGCAGCCGCCCGCCGACCACCAGGTCGGCGAGAATCATCTCGGCGTTGGAGTCGAAGTCCCAGCTGTCATGGGGCGTGAACTGATAAGCCCAGACGAGCGCGCCGTCGCCGGGCCGGCGCGCCAGCACGCTGTTGGTCCACTTGTTCTCGCCCGGGCGCTGCTCGGTGTTGTACGGTCCGGGATTGCCGGTGCCGAAGTAGATCAGGTCGAGCTGTGGATCGTAGGAGATCCAGCCCCACACCGGCGCGCCGCCGCGCCGCCACGAATCGCCGCTCCAGGTCGTCACGCCGATGTTGGGATCGCCGACGTAGCGGCCGCGACCGGGGCGCGCCAACATCAGCGAATCGGGGCCCATGTTGTGCGCCGTCCAGAGGATCTTGCCGGTCGCGAGATCGAGTCCCTTCACCCACCCGTAGATCCCGAACTCGCCACCTGAGGGGCCCACGATCACGCGATTGCCGGCGACGAACGGCGCCATCGGCGTCGTCTCGCCTTGGCCGATGTCGGCGATCTGCGTCTTCCATAGCTCGCGGCCGTTGACGGCATCCACCGCGACGGTTTGCCCGTCGAGCAGGTTGTAGATGATTTTGCCTTCGGCGTACACGGCGCCGCGGTTGATGGCGTCGCAGCATGCGATACCGACCGAGCTGGGATTCACATCGGGCCGGTACTTCCATTTGAGCGGATAGCCTTCGCGCGTCAGATCGAAGGCGTACAAGACATTCGGAAAGGGCGTTACAACGTACATCGTACTACCTACGACCAGTGGTTGTCCTTCGTGCCCGCCGAGCACGCCGGTCGAGAAGCTCCACACTGGGCGCAGCCGCGTGACATTCGCCGGCGTGATTTGCGACAGGCCGCTGTAGCGCGTGGCGGCGTAGTCTTTCGCCGGCATGGTCCATTGGCCGTCATCGCGTTGCGGGTTGCCTTGAAGTAGCGGGAGTACGAAAAGGAAGGCTGCGGCACTGAAAGGGCGCATGCGTAATGATATCGCGTCTACTCCGGCCCGGCGCGGGCCACGAGTGCGAGCGGCACCTTTCGCAGTCCCTTCCACTCTTTCGCGTGTCCCGCCGAATCCGAGATGGCCAGTTGCGCCGAGATTCCCCCGTCGAGCAGCATCGCCTGCCGTGCACCGAGCGCACCCATCACCGCGGCCATCTCGGGCACCGTGAGCCCGAACGGCAGGCGATCCGCGCCGGGGATGGGGACGTCGAGCCGCGTCAGGACGACGAGCAGACGCTCCTGGCGATCGAGGCCGAGCGCCAGCCGCGCGTCCCGATGCGCGCCATTGATCCCGCCATCGCGCAGCGCCACCGGCACCTCGCCGTCGCCCGTGAGCAAAGTGGGATAGGACTGAAACGCGAAGCGCACGTTGGCCCGGCCGCGCCACGTCGAGACGTCGTCACCGTCGACCCAAACGAGCTGGCCGTCCGCGAGGCCGACGAGCGCCGATGAGAGCGGTCCGTGCCCGGGCGCGAGGCGCTCGCGGCCGTTCATCACCACCCAGCCCCAGGGTAGCCGCTCCACAAACATCCCGGCGTTGAGGGCGAGCGCCGCGTCGCCTGCGCGATCGATCGTCCAGGCGGGGCGATCGCGCTCAATGCCCCACACCAGATCAAAGGACAAGGCCCGAGGATCGATGCGCGCGAGCACGAGCGTGAGCGCGTGCGCTTCGCCCTGCCCCGCGATCGGGAGCGTGGCCCACTCGACGCCCGGCTGTCCGGGATGCCAGTTGACGAGTCCACTGAGAGTTGCGTCGGCCTCAGTCCACCGGAGGGGTGCCCGTGCCGCTCGCCACCACACGCGTGACGCTTCGGAGGAAAGCCGGAGTGCCAGCGTGGCGTCGTCGCGACCGCCGGCCGGCGGCGGCGGTGGCCCCGCGGCCGCCGCGAACAGCGCGACCGCGATGACGCTGGCAGTGGCTCGTCCGATCACCCGAGGTATTTCTTCAGCTCGACGAGCCGCGCGGAGAGCGCCTGCTCTTCGATCGGGGTGAACACCCAGCCGCTGCCGACGTTCCCCGCGGCCTGGAGCGCCACGAACCCCTCGGCCCGTTCGGCTGCCATCGCGAACTGCGCCGGCGTCATCTCGGCCGCGTGAGCGGCGGCGGCGCTCGCCGCACCTTCCGCCGCCCGCGCCCGAGCGATCAGCGTGTCGGAGATCGTGGCGAGCGAGTCGGCGCGCCGCATCCACGCCGGCATCGCGGGGACGTGGCACGTGGCGCGTGCCTTGGCGCTGTCGGCCCGCGCGTCCACTCCCATGAGCTTATTCATCTTTTCCTGGGCGCGTCGCATCGCCGCCGTGTCGTTCGACATCGCCGCCTGCTGGACTTCCTGCGACGCCGCGGTCCAGTCCTGCATGAACTTCATCTTCTCGGGAGTGTTCACGCCCGTCATGCCCATGAAGCGTTGCTGCATTTCCTGCTCGTGTCGCTGCTGCACGTTGTTGAGCTCTTCGCTCACGCAGCTCTCAGCCGCGTCGTTCGCGTTTACCCACTGCGCGCGGTCGTCGCTGTGCTGATTGTTGATGTTCGCGGCTTCCTCAGAGGCGGCGGACGAGCGCCTCCGCAGCTCGGCCGCGGTCTGGCCGCCGGCGCCGCGCATCGTGCCGCGGGTCTCGAGGCCTTTGATGAGCCGCGCGACGACCTGCGGATTCAACTCGAGCATCGTGGCGTCGAACTTGGGCGGCGGGCGGTGCTGCTGCGCCGGCTGGCCCGTGACGGCCTGCCGGCCGGCGTCTTTCGCCTTGCGGCGGAGGTTGGGGATCTGCGCCTGCACGACGGAGGTGCCGAGCGCGAACGCGACGAGCACGAGAACCATGGAGGGGCGGGGCATAGGGTGTCCTTCGTGTGGGGTACAGCACCATTCTCTCCCGCCCTTCCGAAACCCGCCAGATCCCTCTTTTGCTGGTCATGATAGCAGTATGAGAATTCTCTCATAAGTCGCGAACCATCCTGCGCTTTGACTGCTCCATGCGTTCATTCTCCCGAGCAATTCACCGTCACCACTTTCTCTCGGGAGGTTTCGATGCACAGACTCGTGGCACTCGGCGCGCTGGTCGCGCTGGCCGGCTGTTCGCAGGATCACAGCGTCACCGGCCTCGAAGCGAATCGCACTGCAGACTTCGGAGCCAGCGCAGCGGCGTCCGCGGACGCACCCAGTGCCGTGTACGCACTCACCAACGCAGCAGGAGCAAATGCCGTCGCGATCTACGCGCGCGCGGCGGACGGCACCCTCACCTGGCTGGGCAGCGTCGCAACGGGCGGCAGCGGGGCAGGGAGCAGTCTCGGTTCGCAGGGCGCCGTTGCACTGAGCGACGACGGCCGCTGGCTGTTCGCGGTGAACGCCGGCTCCAACGATATCTCGGCATTTCAGGTGATGCCGTCCGGTCTTGCGTTGACGAGTCACGTCGCGTCGGGTGGCATCCGGCCGATCAGCGTGACCGTCCATGACAACGTGGTGTACGTCCTAAACGCCGGCGGCGACGGCAACATCAGCGGCTTCACCGTCGGCAACGGTGGTGCGTTGACACCGATTGCGGGTTCGACTCGCTCGCTCTCCGGAAGCGCCGTTGGTCCCGCGCAGGTCTCGTTCAGCCCCAATGGCCGTTGGCTGGTCGTGACCGAGAAGGCGACCAACCGGCTCGACGTCTACGCGGTGGGATCGGACGGCAGCGCGTCGGCGGCGGTGACGACGGCATCCGCGGGCGGCACGCCATTCGGCTTCGCCTTCGGGCATCGCGACGAGCTGTTCGTGTCTGAGGCCGCGGGGAGCGCGTCCTCATACGAGATCGATGACAGCGGCGCCCTCGCGCTCGCGAGTGGTGCGGTGCTGACGCATCAGGGCGCGCCCTGCTGGGCGGCGGTCACGAAGAACGGCAAGTTCGGGTACACCGCCAACGCCCAGGGCGGCTCGATTTCGGGCTTCGCTATCGCGAACGACGGCTCGATTGGTTTGATCGACGCTGACGGCCGCACGGCGGTTGTCGGCGGTGGGAACGTCGATTTAGCCGTAAGCGGGAACAGCCGGTACCTCTATCAACTCACCGGCAACCGCAGTATCAGCGGCTTCCGGATTGAGGCAGACGGGCATTTGACCGCGGTTGGCAACGTCGTTGGATTGCCGCCGAGCACGGTGGGATTGGTGGCGCGGTAAATCACGGGGGTGAAGGCAGCCACACCGTAAACGTGCTGCCTTCACCCAGCTTGCTCTCCACCTCGATCCGTCCCCCCTGCAATTCTGCAAACAGTCGCGCGATCGCGAGGCCAAGGCCCGTTCCTCCCAGCTCCCGGCTGCGCGACTGGTCAATGCGGTAGAACCGGTCGAAGATCCTGTCCACGTGTTCGGGCGCGATTCCAGGCCCCGTGTCGTGCACACTGACGCCGACCTCGGTGCCGTTGCGCCTTGTGGCGAACGTGACACTGCCGCTCGGCGTATAGCGGACCGCGTTGGACGCGAGATTCAAGAGAATATGGCGCGTGCGATCCGCGTCGCCGATCGCGGTCGCCCGATCAGCTGATTCGGCACGCACTGTCAGGTTCCTGTCCATCGCCATCGCTTCCGTGATCTCCCGGACCTCTTCGACTACCGCCTGGAGATCGAACGGGGCGTGGGCCAGAGCCAACTGGCGATTCTCGCCGCGCGCGATGAGCAGCAACTCTTCGACCAGCTTTGTCGTGCGATCGAGGCCGCGCTCCATTGCCGCGAGGGCATCGCGGATCTCGCTGTCGCTGCGCCCCTCCTCGGAAGCCCATTGCACTTGTGCGCGCAGATGCGTCAGCGGCGTACGCAGCTCGTGGCTCGCATCCGCGGTGAACGACTGCAGCGCCCGGTGCGCGCGATCCACGCGCTCCAGCATGCGATTGATACTCTCGGCCAGCTCGGTGACCTCGGCTTGCCCGGTCGGGCTCGCGAGTCGCGTGCCCAGCTCCGAGGGCCCGATCTCTCGTGTTTCCCGCGTCACGCGCTCGAGCGGCTGCAGCGCAGCGTCGACCCCCTGCCGCGCCCCGCGGGCGGCCGCGAACGCCGCGAGCGGCAGCAGCAAACCGGCAGCGGCGATGAGAACGCCGAGCGGCACGAGATAGGACTGCCGGCTCGCAACGACGTAGATATCGAACTCGCCCATGGCGCGATGCAGCACGCGGTAGCGCCAGCGTGCCCGCTCGGTGATCGTCGAGACGAGCGCGGCGCGGACTTGCTCCGGTGAGGAATCGGGGAGCCCCTCCAACCGGCGGGCCGGCATTCCGGGCGAGAGGTAGTAGACCTGCGGCATGCCGCCGGCATTTGTGGTGGTGCGGGTGATGACGACCTGGCCACCCATGCCCACCAGTTGGTCGGCGAGCGCCGACGGCATCACGCCACCGGGGGCGCTGGTCGAGTCGCGATACGCTCCGAGCAGCGACTGGATGACATCAGCGGAATGCTCGAGCGAGCTGCGCAGCGCCATCTCGGCCGCCGCGGCAAACAGGAGGACGACGACCAGGGCGTACCCGGCGAGCGCAGTCCAGGCGACGCGACTGAATCGCCGCGTGAGCACCTGGCTGAGGCGGCGCTCAGTCACCGGCGTTCGCCTCGAGCCGATACCCGACGCCGCGGACCGTGCGGATCGGTGCCGTGCGCCCGCCGAAGCTCAGTTTCTTGCGCAGATAGTTGACGTACACGTCCACCACGTTCGTTTCCGGATCGAATTTGTAATTCCACACCGCTTCCGCGATGCGCGAGCGCGATACCGTGCGCCCGGCATTCCGCATGAGAAACTCCAGCAGCGCGAATTCGCGGGGCGAGAGGTCGACGACACGATCGTTCTGTGTGACCCGGCGCGTCAGCGGATCGAGCGTCACGCCTGCGACGTCGAGCGTGGCGTCCTTGTGTCGCAGCTCGGCACGGCGGATGAGGGCATGCACGCGCGCCAGCAGCTCGGGTAAGTCGAAGGGCTTCGTGACATAATCATCGGCGCCGCCTTCGAGCCCGCGCACGCGCGACTCGAGCTCGTCCTTCGCCGTGAGCAGCAGGACGGGCGTCGAGACGCCGCGTTTGCGCAGCTCGGCGACGACGCTGAAGCCGTCGCGCCCCGGCAGCATCACGTCGAGCACGAGGCAGCTGAAACTGCCTTCGAGCGCGCGCTCCAGCGCCCGATCGCCGGAGTCCGTTTCGGTCACGCCGTAGCCCTCCTCGCGGAAGGCTTTGCTCAGAAAGCGGCGGAGATCGCGATCGTCTTCAACGAGAAGTATCTGCACGCCGCTAACCTACGGCGGCCGTGCGCCGCCCGGCAATGTGAGCACGATGAGAAAGCTCTAAGAAACGTCAGCAGGACTTCCCTGGGGACAGGCGTTCCGACACATTCAGCGCATGAACATCGCACTTCTGTTGGCGCTCAGCCTGACTGCTCCCGTGGACACCGCCACGTTCGCCGGCGGCTGCTTTTGGACGATGGAGCACGCCTACGACGACGTGCCGGGCGTGATTTCAGCGATCTCCGGATTCATGGGCGGCAGCATCAAGGACCCGACATACATGCAGGTGGTGGAAGGGAATACGGGCCACATCGAATCGGTCCAGGTGATCTACGATCCCGCCAAGGTGAGCTACGAGACGCTGCTCTGGACCTTCTGGCACAACATTGACCCGTTCCAGGCCGATGGGCAGGCGTGTGACACGGGGCCGAATTACCACACGGCGATCTTCGTCCGCGGCCCCGCGCAACGCCGGGTGGCCAGCGCGTCTCGCCAGCAGATCAGCGACCGCTTCCACCGCGAGGTCGCGACGCAAGTTCTCACGGCCGGACTGTTCTACGCGGCCGAGGAGTACCACCAGGACTACGCCAAGAAGAATCCCGTCCGTTACGGGATGTATCGCACCGGCTGTGGTCGCGACCGGCGGCTGCGCGAGATCTGGGGTGACGAGGCGGGTCGTGTGAGCGCACGGGAAACGGGAAACGTGCAACGGGAGACGTACACTGTGAAACCGAAACCAGGCGACGACGAGTTACGGCGCACGTTATCGCCGTTACAGTACGAAGTCACGCAGCACGAAGCCACGGAGCGCCCCTTCCAGAACGAGTTCTGGGACAATCATAAGGACGGGATCTACGTCGACGTCGTGTCCGGCGAGCCGCTGTTCAGCTCGCTCGACAAGTTCGATTCCCGCACCGGGTGGCCGAGCTTCACGAAGCCGCTCGAGACGGGCAACGTCACGGAGAAGACCGATCGCTCGCTGTTTATGGAGCGCACCGAGGTGCGGTCCGCTCATGCGAACTCGCACCTGGGCCATGTCTTCGATGATGGGCCGAGACCCGCGGGACTGCGCTACTGCATCAATTCGGCGGCGCTGCGGTTTATTCCGGTGGACAGCCTGGACGCGGCGGGTTACGGCCAGTATCTGGCGCTGTTCAAGAAGTAGATTTCGGCTGACGTTCGAGCAGCGCCACGGCGCGGTGCAGGCGGTCGATGGCCGCGCCGAGGTCCTCGCTCGGCCCGGGCGTCAACTCTCCCACCAACGCGACTTCGCGCAGCAATTGTAAGGCGTTCCGCACGTGCTCGACCGGCCGCTCGGCGTTGGGCGCGCGCGATTCACGGCCGCGGCGATCGAGGGTGCTGCGCCGCTCCGCGCCGCGGCGCCGGTCTACGACGCTGCGGCGCTCTTGTGCTTCGCCGACGCTCGCGACCGACTGCCGGCGCGGGTCAGCGCGGCGGTCGGTGCCGGTGCGGCGGTCAGCCCACAGTCTGGTGAACATGGCGAAGCCCTGGTTTTGGCGGCTCGGGCAAGCTATCACGAAACCAACCATTTTGCGAATCGTACCATCAAAGCAATAGCCAACTCCCGGGACAATCCATGATGCCGCTTATGCCGGTCGCCGCCGTCGTCTTGGCTTTGCAGGCAGCCGCATCACCACCGCCGCCACCGGCGCCCACTGTCACCACCGCCCTCGCGCAGCGCGCCGCGACCCCGCCGGTGATCGATGGGAAAGACAACGACGCCGTCTGGCGGCTGGCGCCGGTCATCAGTGGCTTCCGGCAGTTCCGGCCGGTGGAGGACGCCGATCCGAGTGTCCGCACCGAAGCGAAGGTTGCCTACGACGACCACAATTTTTACGTCTTCGTCCGGGCCTTCGACCCGCATCCCGACAGCATCTCCAAGCTCCTGGCCCGCCGTGACGTCCGCATCTGCTGCGACCAAATCAAGATCATGATCGATTCATACCACGACCGGCGCTCCGGCTTCGAATTCGCCGTGAGCCCGGGTGGTGTGAAGCGCGACTACGCGATGTACGGTGACGACGCGCAAGAAGACGATGCGTGGGACGGCGTGTGGGAAGTCGCGACGCAAGTGGACTCGCTCGGTTGGACCGCGGAATTCCGGATCCCGCTGTCACAGCTGCGCTATGCGCACGCACCGACGAACACCTTCGGGTTTGCGATCTGGCGCGACATCGACCGGCACAACTTGGAACGTGTGGGTTGGCCGCTGTACCGCGTATCGCGGCGCGGCGTCGTCTCGCAGCTGGGCGACGTCGTGGGACTGGATGGCCTCGCCGCGCCGCGCCGCCTGGAGTTGGCGCCCTACGCGGTCATCAAGAATGTTCCGCGGCCCGCCTTCGAACGCGATCAGCAGTATACGGTCGGCGCCGACGTCAAATACGGGATCACGTCGAACATCACCGTCGACGCAACGGTGAATCCGGACTTTGGCCAGGTGGAGGCCGACCCGGCGGTGGTGAACCTCACCGCGTTCGAGACCTTCTTCCAGGAGCGCCGCCCGTTTTTCATCGAAGGGACCGGCATTTTCCAGTTCGGCGTCAACTGCAGCATCGTGAACTGCAACGGTGAAGGGCTGTTCTATTCGCGCCGCATCGGCCGCGAGCCGCAGCTCGGCTGGGCCTACGGCGACGCGTCGTCACCGACGGCCAGCCGAATCCTGGGCGCCGCCAAGGTGACGGGCCGGCTGCCCGGTGGGCTCACGATCGGCGCGGTGGACGCGGTGACCCAACGGGAGCACGGGTCCGCCGACCGCACCATCGAGCCATTCACGAACTACGCCGTGCTGCGTGCGCAGCAGGACTACCGCAACGGCCAAAGCGGCATCGGTTTCCTGGGCACCGCGGTCAACCGGAATCTCGACCAGTGGTCAGAGGCGTATCTGCGCGATCGCGCCTATGTCGGCGCAGTCGATTTCCGGCACCGCTTCAGCAAGGGCCGCTATGAGCTCTCTGGCTCGTTCGACGTCAGCAGCGTGAGCGGCAGCCCCGCCGCGATCGCGCTCACCCAGCAGAACCAGACCCACAACTATCAGCGGCCCGACGACCAGGTGACCTTCGATCCCAATCGCACGTCGCTCTCCGGCGACGCCGAGGAGCTGCTGTTCACGCGGTTGAATGGCTTCATCCACTTCCAGACCAGCTATCTGCGCCGCTCGCCGGGGTTCGAGATCAATGACCTCGGCATCCTGTTCCGGGCCGATCAACAGTCGTGGAGTAACTGGGCGTCGCTGAACTGGCAGAAGCCGGCCTTCGTGTTCCAGCAGATGTTTTGGAATTTCAACTGGTGGCAATACTGGACGACGGAGGGCCTCCCCACGGACCGGGCCGCCAATACGAACCTCCACGCGCAGCTCAAGAATCAGTGGTGGATCCACTTCGGCGGCACGCTAGGGAACCTCGGTGACGTCTTTTGCGACCGTTGCGCGCGCGGCGGACCGGCGGTGCGGAGCGACCAGTACTTCGGGCCGTGGGTGGGTATTCAGTACGATCAGCGGCGTGCCATCGTCCCGTCGCTTTGGATGAACTACTTCAAGGCCGATCAGGGACATTCGCAGCAGTTCAATGCGAACCCCCAATTGGACCTCCGGATTTCCTCACAGTTCCGGAGCGGGATAAGTGTCAGCGCCACGCACTATATCAACGATCTACAGGACTTTTCCCCCTACTTCGACACGCTGACCAATACCACGCATTACGTGTTTGCGCACATGGATCAGCAGACGGTCTCGGTGCAATTCCGGGTCGATTACACCGCGAGTCCCACGCTGACGGTCCAGGTGTATGCGCAGCCGTTCGTCAGCAAGGCGCGGTTCGACAACGTGCGTGAGCCGTCCAATACCCCGCGCGCGATCGGCTACAGCGATCGCTATCAGTCGTACCTCCGCTTCAGGCCGGAGGATTTCAATCGCAAGTTCTTCAACTCGAACCTGGTGGTGCGGTGGGAATACCGGCCGGGGTCGACGTTGTATGCGGTGTGGAGTCAAGGGCGCGCCGATTTCGAGGACACGATGGGCACGCGGAGGATCACGGGAGATTTCAAACGGCTCTTCAACGCCTACCCCTCCAACACGTTCCTCATCAAGGCTTCGTACTGGTTGAATCGCTAGGCGCGGATGCCGAGCTCGTCGATGTGCAGCAGGAGATCCGCGGGGTCTTCGTACACCCGATAGGCGCCCGCGCGCTCCAGCTCTTCCTGGCCGTAGCCGCCCGTCAGTAGCCCCACGCCGAGCGCGCGGGCACGGCGGGCCGCGAGCAGGTCCCACACGCTGTCGCCTATCGCGATCGCCGATTCGCTTGGTACGCCGAGCCGCGCCGCCGCCGCGAGCCAGAGATCGGGATTGGGTTTCGCGTGCTCGACGTCGTCGCGGGTGATCACCGGAACGCCGGCCGGAAGGTCCACGAGCTGGAGCAGCGGGCGCGCGCTCGCCAGGGCGCCGCTGGTCGCGACCGCCCACGGCACTTTCACCCGGGTGAGGTGGCGGATGAGCTCCTTCGCCCCAGGGAGCGGGCGCACGTCCCGCAATTGCGCCGCGAAGAGACGCGCGTGTGCCGTTTTCATCTTCGCCGCTTCCTTCTCACTCAGCTCGCGCCCGGTCTCGCGCGCCAGGCTTTCCGCCAACAGGCCACCGCTCATGCCGATCCGCCGGTGAATTCGCCACACCGAGAGCTTGATGCCACTCAACTCCAGCGCCTTGTGCCACGCCAGGGCGTGCTGGTACACGCTGTCGGTGAGCGTGCCGTCGAGGTCGAGCAAGAGCGCGGGGCGGTCGGTCATGGCGCCAAATTAACCCCTTGACGCCCACTTGATGGTGGCACCGTTTCGTGAACGCGTCCGCACGGGAGCCTCTCATGGGTCGTCGCGTTGTGCTGCCGCTTCTGCTCTTTGCCTCGGCGTGCCTGCAGGTGTTCCAGGGCGTCAACACCCGCCCGCTCGATCCGCACACGCCGGTTGCGGTGGTGACGCCCGTCAAGGCGCATCTCCTGGACGGGAGCACTGTTGTCTTCCGGGCCGGCGTCGTCGTGGACAGCCAGACAGTCCAGGGCAATGGATACCGCTACGACTTGACGCTGCGCGACTCCGCCGCGGTCCGCACCATTCCGCTGGACAGCATCGTCGGCATGGAGGTGTTCGAGCAGACGAGCAACGGTGTCGTGACCACGCTCGCTACCCTGGCCGCCACCGCCGGGGGAGTTCTCCTCGTCGCTGGCGCCGCGGTCGCGATTTTCGGCTCTTGCCCAACGTTCTATACCGACAGCGCTGGAACAGCACAGCTGCAAGCTGAGGGATTCTCCTACAGCATCGCGCCGATCTTCGAGAGCCGGGACATCGATCGCCTGCGGATCAGCCAGGCCGCCGACGGGACGCTGCGGCTCGAGGTGCGCAACGAAGCGCTCGAGACGCACTACATCAATCACCTCGAGCTGTTGGAGGTGAGGCACGACAGCGCTGAAGACGCCCTGGTCGACGAGCTGAACCGGATCGTCGTCGTCGGCCCGGAGACGTCCTTTCCGCACGCCGTGGATCGGCGCGGCAGCGACGTGACCCACGTATTGAACGCGCACGACGGCAGCTCGTACCGCACGGATGCGCGAACGCTGCGACAGATAGACGGCGGCGACCTGGAAGATTGGATCGATCTCACGATTCCGGCACCGCCCGGAGCGGACAGCGTCGCCATCGTGTTGCGGGTGCGGAACAGCCTGCTGAATACCACGCTGCTCTACGATGTCATGTTGGGTGATCCCGGTGCCCGTTCACTCGATTGGGTGGCGCAGGACCTGAAACAGGTGGGACCGGCGCTCGCGGTGGCCCAGTGGTACCAGCAGCGCATGGGCATGAACATCGCCGTTGACGATGGCCGGACCTATCACCTGGTGGCGCATCTCAGAGACACGGGGCCGATCGCCTGGAAGGATGCGGCCGTCATCGTGCCGGTGCTGACACGAGACAGCGTTCGCGTCCGGCTGAGCTTTCCCAAGGACAACTGGCGCATCGACCGCGTCGCCATCGCCAGCCGCTTCCACAGGGTGACGCCGGCCGTGGTGCGGCTGGCCGATGTCGAGGATGGAGTCGGCATGTCCGATACGACGGCACTCGCGAGTATGCGTGATGCCGACGCCCGCTACCTCCAGACGTCGCCCGGTCAGCGCTTCACTGCGGTCTTCGGTCCCACCGGCGTAAACCAGGCCGGCACGCGCACCCTCTTCCTGGCGTCGCAGGGCTATTACATCGAGTGGATGCGCCGCAACTGGCTGCGCTCGCCGCACGCCGATCGCGGATTTACGCCCTCGGACTCGGCGCTGGCTCGCGCGCTCGCCCGCTGGCGCACGTCGCAGGACTCGCTCGAAACGCTGTTTGCGGCTACCCGCATTCCGGTGCGTTGAGGTGATCATGTCTCGATCGATACTCGTGAGCGCCGCCCTGGTCCTCGCGGCAGCCTGCTATCACGGACCGGGCCTCGGCAACTTCGAGCCGGCGAACTCGCCGGAAGGCATCGCCGCCGATCTTCATCTGCGGAAGACCAGAGTCCGGGGCGAGCTGCTGGCGGTGCAGGACAGCGCGCTCATCGTGCGCGCCGATCCGGGCGGCATCGTCATGGTCCCGGTGGACAGCATCCGGTTGGGGAGTTTCGGCGACCTCGGCGCGCTGCTCGGTGAAAACGGAGACGTACAGCGTAGCCGCGAGCGCCTGCGGCTTCTCAGCCGCTTCCCAGCCGGTCTCACGGCGGAGCTGCGCACTCGGCTCCTCGCGGCGTACGGCCAACGCGAGATCCAGGTCGTCCAATGAGACTCGCGATCCTTCTTCTTGTCATTCCGTTTGCCGTCACGCGCGCTCAGGTGCCCCCCCCCGGTGACAGCGCCGCCCTCGCCTCATTTGTCGCGCGGGCCCGGGCCGGCACGGAGGCGCTGCGCAGTCCGGAAGCGGCGCGCGCGGCCGGATACCGTCCGGTGGGTCCGGACTTTCCCGGCATGGGCCGTCACTGGATTCACACGGCGCTGATTCTGCGGTCCACGCCCGATCCTGCCCAGCCGCCGGTGCTGGAGTATGCCGAGCTCAACGGCACGACCGCGCTGGTGGGCGTCGCCTACGCCGTCCTGGTGAAGGGCGACACCGTGCCGACGTCGCTCCCCGTACCCGCCGCCGCGTGGCATTTCCATCAGGGCACGGTCGAAGAGGAAAGCTTCCTGCGCGCGCACGCGGGCGTGGCGTCGCACGTGATGACGACAGCGGAGGGACCGGGGGGACCGGGGGGACCGGGGGGACCGGGGGGACCGGGGGGACCGGGGGGACCGCGACTCGCCGTGGTGCACGCCTGGATCTGGCTCGACAATCCAGACGGCGTTTGGGCAACGGACAACTGGGCGCTTCCGTATGCGCGGCTGGGACTCGCCGTCCCGCAGCACACATCGCACGCAGCGGCGCGGGCGCTGGCGCTCGCGGCGGGAGACGGCGGTCGATCCTATCTCGAGGCGTTGCTGCACGCGGTCGGGCAGCCGAGCGACGACGAGATGAAGGCGCTGGCGATCGTGGTGGCGCGCCACCAAATGGAGGCGCGCGCCCACACCGCCAACGTGACTGAGTTGGAGTGGTGCTGGCGCGCGCTGTGGGAGGACATCAAAGGAAACGTCCGACCCGACGTGTGGGAGCGGCTCGAAGCCCTCCGCTAGACCGTCATTTTTTCACTTTCATCACCGCCGCGTACGCATCGACAAACCCCGCGCCCACCTCCCACTGCGCGTAGCCCGGCAGCGGCTTGGCAGTGGACGTGAGCGCGTTGAGGACCTGACTCGGCGAGAGTTTTCCGCCCGCCGCTTCCTGCAGCAGCGCGACGACTCCCGCGATGTGCGGCGACGCCATGGAGGTCCCGGAGGCACACGTGTAGAACGGCATGTTCGACGTGGAGATCTGGCAAATCCGGACGTCGTGATTTGCGTCGTCGCCATTGAGCACGGTGCCCGTGGAGGCCCGCGTCGAGACGATGTGCACGCCCGGTGCCGTAATGTCGGGGTGGTACAGCGGATCGCCGGGAATTCCGCGCGAGGAGAAGTCGGCGAGCACGTGAGCGCGTGGCTCGTTGTTCGTCGGCTCGAGCGGGTTCGACCCGTCGTCGAGCATGCAGTGGGCTTCGGAATTGGTCGGATCGGTGACGCCGACCTTGCACCCCGCCGCCACGCCAATCACCCAGGGTGCCACGCTGTACGGGTTCAGCGTATTCTGACCGGGGCCATCGTTGCCCGCCGCGAAGACCACGGTGATGCCTCGACCCGACACCTTGTTGGTGGCTTCGTTGATCGGATCTTTGGGGTCGAACGCGCCGCTCGTGCCCCACGAGTTATTCACGACCTTGATGTTGTACTGCTGCTGGTGATCGAGAATGTAGTCGAAGCCGGCGAGCGCCCAGAAGATGAAGAGGACGTCACCCGTCCCGATCCCGATCAGGCTGGCGCCCGGCGCCACGCCGCCGTAGTAGCCGTTCGAGGCGGTGCCCCTCGCGGCCACGATGCCGGCGACGTGCGTGCCGTGTCCGACGGACGTTTCGGAGTTCGCGAGGTTCTCGACGACCAGCGTCGCGCCTTTGCGAACCGGCTTGGGCGCGTCTTTCCCGAACGTGAAGAGATCGTTCTGATTGTAGAGGACTTTGACGTTCTGCACCGTGTACTGCGGGTACGCCAGGTCGGGGTTGTACAGGCCGTCGATGCCGCTATCCAGAATCGCCACGCCGATTCCCTTGCCGGTGATGCCGGCGACGTGGACCGCATCGGCGCGGATCGCCGGTACGCTCTCGTGCAGCAGGTAGTAGTCCAGCTGCTTGTTCGCGTAGATCCCCTCGAGGCCCGGCAGCGCGGAAATCGTGAGCAGCTGCGCCGGTGTCGCGAGCGCCGCAACCATCGAGAAGTTGTCAAACTGTACGACTCCGGCGCCGGCGTTCAGAATCCCGGACGTCACCGCGGCCTCGGTCGTCTGCGTCTCGTCGAAATTGACGATGTAGATCGCCGCATCGCTGCCGGCGACGTCGGTGGTCGGGGTGGACGGGCGCGGTCCTGCCACCTGGCTGCCCTGCTCGCACGCGGCGAGAGCCAGTGAGGCTGCTGCGATGAGCCATCTGTTCATGGGTCCTCGGAGAGAGCGGTGCTCCGAGGGTCAGCAAGTCACATGCCCAGGTAAGGTCTGAAAGCACAACAGCCGGCCCAGTTTCGCGGGCCGGCTGTTGTGGCGCTGATGCTACAGGTTATTCGGGCTCCATGCGCTCCAGCGCGTACCGCAGCCGCAGCATCGAGGTGTCAAGCAACCGGCGCGAATCGTCGCGCAGCGCGCCTTGATCGGCGAGTTGTGTCAGCAGCTCGAGGACGGCGTGGATCTGCGCCGTCGCCGATTCGACAATCAGCCGGCGATCGAGGCCGTTGCGGCGCTCGAGGTCTACCGGGACCTCCTTCATCCGCCGCTCCGCGCCCCGCCTGCGATTGACCACCGTCATGGGACCTCCCCCTCTCCTCCCACCTCCCAGGTGCGTTCGCTGTTCAGCAGTGCGTCCAGACTGCCACTCCGCTCCACCACGACTTCCCGCTCGTACGGCGTCGCTGGGTTGCAATAGAGCACGCCCATGGCCGCTGGGAAGGGGGGCTCCAGGGAGGCAAGGAGCTGCGCCAGGGGGCGGTTGGTTTCGTCGTGCACGAGGGCATCGGGTCCGGCCGCCACGACCTCGAGCTCCAGCTTGCCCGGTTTGAGGCGCAGCGCCTTCTCCTTGTTCTTGCCGAACAGCAGGGGCTTGCCGTGCTCGACGAGGATCTGGGCGTCCGGGGCGACTTCCTTCCCGGTGATGTGCTCGAACACCGCGTCGTTGAAGACGACGCAATTCTGCAGGATTTCGACGAACGACGCCCCGGCGTGGTCGTGCGCCCGCTTCAGCGTCGCGATCAGGTGCGCCTGGAGGGTGTCGATCGAACGGGCCACGAACCGCGCCCCGGCGCCGAGCGCGAATGCGCAGGCGGACACCGGATACTCGATCGAGCCCTGCGGCGTGGACGGTGACTTGGTGCCCCGGCGCGACGTAGGCGAGTACTGGCCCTTGGTCAGGCCGTAGATCTCGTTGTTGAACAGGATGATGTTCAGGTTCACGTTGCGGCGCAGCACGTGCAGCATGTGGTTGCCGCCGATGGACAGGCCGTCACCGTCACCCGTCATCACCCACACGTCGAGCTCGGGGTTGGCGAGCTTGATGCCGGTCGCGATTGCCGGCGCGCGGCCGTGTACGGTGTGGAACCCGTACGTCGACATGTAATAAGGAAAGCGCGCCGCGCACCCGATGCCACTGACGAACACCGTTTGCTCGCGCCGCACCCCCAGCTCGGAGCACACCTTTTGCACCGCCTTGAGAATCGCGTAGTCGCCGCACCCCGGGCACCAGCGGACCTCCTGATCCGAGGCGTAATCTTTGGGCGCGAGCTGCGCGTCGGTGATGGTGGTGACTGTCATAACCAGAAGATCCGATGTTCGGGTTTGACCGTGCGCTGAAGCGCCGGCTCGGCCAAGACACGAGCCCTGAAGGGCTCACTCCGTCCTTCAGGACGGGCGTAGTGGCCGAGCCGGCCCTTTAGGGCACGGATTAACGCCATCATTCCCTTCCTCCAAAAACCTTACGGATCGCCTGCACGACTTCAGTCACTCTGAACGGCTTTCCGGTAACCTTGCCCAATGATTCCGCCGGAACCAAGTATTCCGCCCGCAGCAGCTTCACGAGCTGGCCGTTGTTCATTTCCGGGACGAGGACGCGGTCGAACCGCTTGAGCAAGTCGCCCAGATTGCGCGGGAACGGGCTCAGGTAGCGCACGTGAATGTGCGAGACGTCGCGCTGCTCGTTGCGCGCGATTTTCACGGCCTGATGGATCGCGCCGAACGTCGAGCCCCATCCGACCACCGCGAGCTTGCCGTGATCGTCACCGAGCGCGGCGTCCTGCAACGGAATGTCGCGCGCGATCCCCGCGATCTTGTCGGCGCGCGCCTTCGTCATGCGGGCGTGATTGTCGGGATCGTACGAAATGTGCCCCGAGTCATAATCCTTCTCGAGCCCGCCGATGCGATGCTCGAGCTGCGGGGTGCCGGGCTTCACCCACGGCCGCGCCAACGTCTCCGCGTCCCGCAGGAACGGATGGAATCCTTCCGGATCGGTGCGATACGACACGGGGAAACGCGGCAGCTCGGCCTCGCGCGGAATGAGCCAGGGCTCGGCGGCGTGCGCGAGGTAGCCGTCGCTCAGCACGATCACCGGCGTCATGTACTTGGTGGCCAGGCGCACCGCCTCGATCGCGATATGGAAGCAATCGGCCGTCGATGTCGGCGCGAGCACCGCGAGCGGCGCGTCGGCGTTGCGGCCATGCACCGCCTGAAACAGATCCGACTGCTCCGCCTTGGTGGGCATGCCGGTGGACGGGCCGGCGCGCTGCGAATCGATCACGATGAGCGGCAGCTCCGTCGCGATCGCCAACCCCAGCATTTCGGTCTTGAGCGCGATGCCTGGTCCGGAGCTCGACGTCACGCCGAGGGCGCCGGCATACGCGGCGCCCAGCGCGGCGCCGCTCGCGGCGATCTCGTCCTCGGCCTGGAAGGTGACGACGCCATAGGTGCGGAGATTCGCGAGCACGTGGAGCAACGCCGAGGCCGGCGTGATCGGATAACCGGCGAACACCATCTTCTCGATGCCGGCGGCCCGCAACCCGGCCACGAGTCCCCACGCCAGGCCTTCGGTCCCGCTGACCGTGCGGTAGCGTCCCGGCTGCGTGACGGCTCGGGGGACGACGTACCCAACCAGATGCTCCGGCATCTCCGCCGTCTCGCCGAACGCGTGGCCCGCGTTCAGCGCGGCGATGTTGGCGGCGGCGATCACCGGCTTCTTGGCGAACTTCCGGTTCAGCCATTCGATCGTCGCGGTCCGCTCGTGCCCGTACATCCAGAGGAGCAATCCCAGCGCCCACATGTTGCGGCAGAGATGCGCTTCGCGCGACGACAACCCGTGCGGCTTCACGGCATCGGCGGTGAGCTTGGTGATGTCGAACCGGAGCACCTGATACTTGGCGAGGGAATCGTCGTCGAGCGGATTCCGCGCGTACGCCGCCTTGCTGAGATTGCGCTCGTTGAATGCCGCGGTGTCGACGATGACCGTGCCGCCGATTTTCAGATCGCGCAGCTCGACGGTGAGCGCGGCGGGGTTCATCGCGACGAGTACGTCGACGGCGTCGCCCGGCGTCATCACGTCGCTGCTGCCGAAATGGATCTGGAATGCCGATACGCCGAACGTCGTGCCGGTCGGGGCCCTGATCTCCGCGGGGAAATCGGGGAACGTCGAGAAATCGCTGCCGGCGAGCGCGGTCTCGAGCGTGAACTGGCTGCCGGTCACCTGCATCCCGTCCCCCGAGTCGCCGGCGAATCGGATCACGACCGAGTCGCGGGTTTCTCGTTGCCGGCTGGAGATCGCAGAGGTGACCATGCCCGTAATCTACACGACGTTCCGGAGCACGAACCATACGTTCGCGGGGCGTTCGGCAAGCCGCCGCATGTACCAGGCGAACCAGGCGCTGCCGTAACTGATCAGGACCCGCACCTGGGCGGCGCGCGACGCCAGGGAGCGCTGCTCGGCGGCGCGAATCCCGTACAGCATGTGGAACTCGTAGGCGGACGGGTCGAGCCGCTGCGCCACCGCCGCCTGGCGAATCCGCCCGATCATGTCGAGGTCGTGCGTGCCGAACACCGCTTTGACGCGCTGCCGCCCGGTCTCCGTGAGCAAGCGCTGGGCGAGCTGGAAGTAGGCTGCATCGACGTCGCGCTTCTTGGGGAACGCGAGATTGGCCGGCTCGTTGTAGGCTCCCTTGACCAGGCGAATGGCGGGTGACAACGCGAGCAGCGACTCGAGGTCCGCCGGCGTACGCCGCAAGTACGCCTGGAGGCAGACGCCGACGTTCGACCATTCCGCTTTCGCGCGGCGGTACACGTCGAGCGTTGCGGCGGTGTAGCGCGATTCCTCCATGTCGATCCAGAGAAACGAGCGCGCCTGCTCCGCTTTGCGGGCCAGCGCCAGCACGTCCTCCACGCACGCGCCGCGGTCGCCGTCGAGGCCGAGGTGCGTGAGCTTGACGGAAATCTGCGCCGGCAGCTTGCGGCGTTGGATCTTGTCGAGCACTCCGAGGTAATGATCCCGCACCGCTTCCGCTTCACCGCGACTCGTCACCTGCTCACCCAGCTCCGTGAGCACGCTGCCGAGACCGGCCTTGCCGAATTGCGCCGCGGCGTCGAGCGCCGAGTCGAGCGTCTCGCCGGGCATGAAGCGGCGGGCGGCTCGCTGGAAGAAGCGGCGCTCACGTAACTGCCGGGCGAGCCATTGACTGCGGGATGCCTTGAGGAGGACGCTGCGTGCGAATCCCATGGAGAGATAGTGTAGTGTATCGTTACTTCATGCCAGCGCATCGTATTTCGCTACTCACCTGCATCGCCTTCGTGACCGCCTGCGCGCACCCGCGCGCCGGTGTGAGCGGCGCCGGCGCGCGGGAGGCGCCGGTCGAGAGCTGTCTGCTCGCTACGGGCTCGGTGTCTGGCCGCGTTGCCACGATCACGATCGGGCTCACCGACGCCGTCGATCCACGGCACGCGCCGCTGCCGCGCAACGACGCCGAGCGCCTCGTGTTTCGGCATCTGTACGAAACGCCGGTGCGTCTCGATTGCGACGGCCACGCGTACCCCGAGCTCGCCGGGAACTGGGCGAAGGATGAGGGCGGCCGGCGCTGGACGATGCGCCTTCGCGACGGTGCGCAGTTCTGGGATGGCGCACCCGTCACGGCGCGGGACATCGTCTTCGGCCGCAGCGGTGTCGGATACACGCTCGGCGCGCTCGAGGCTCGCGTGGTGACGATGACGCTGGCCAAGTCACAGGACGACGTGCCACAGGTGTTGGGCGATCCGGCGTTGGCCGTCACGAAGCCCGCGCCCGATTCGAGCTGGCCCATCGGCACCGGCGCCTACTGGGCGACGAGCGCCACCACGACGGCCCAGGAAATCCGCGCCCACAGCTCGCGCGGCGACACGCTGCTCTTCAAGTTTGCCGCAAGTGGGGATGCACGGGACCTGCTCGACGCGGGGGTGGATCTGCTGGTTACGCGCGACCGCGCGTTGCGCGATTACGCCGCGACGCTCCAGAACATCACCGTCGTGGCGCTGCCCTGGGATCGGACCTACGTGTACGTCACCGCCGAGGCGGGCGGGGGGAACACGCGGTTCGACGGCCTCGAGCAGGCGGTGCGCGCCGAGGCCCGCCGCGCCGAGGGCGGTTTCTGGTGGCTCGATCTGCGCGCGTGCGGCTTGGGGGGTGGCCAGGACAGTTCTCCGCCAGCCTCGACCGGTCAGCACCGTATCCTCTATTCCCGCTCCGATCCGACCGCGCGCGAGTTGGCGGGACGCCTCGCCGCGCTGACGCATGCGGTGGCGACAGGCCGTGCGGCCGACGATTTCACCAGCGCCGTGGCAGCAGGGAAAGATTGGGGATACGTAGTGGCGTTGCCGCGCGTCACTGCCGATCCGTGCCGTACCGCGAGGGACCTGCTGCCCTCGTGGCCTGCCACGCTCACCGCGCTGGTCGATACGCGTCCCACCGCGATCGTACGCCGCGGCGTGGCGCGTTGGACGGTG